>CACRWZ010000020.1_pt1 | contig 237828 bp, 225 predicted proteins | sample 5377041 | NCBI WGS metagenome assembly CACRWZ01 (sample SAMEA6061846, study PRJEB28556) | metagenome | reverse complement strand
ATCAGCGGCGACGGTGCAGCCGGGACACCGCTCGCGCCGGGCTGGTCCGCACCGGTGCTGGGCGTGCAGCTGCTCCCGACCTGGGACGCGCTCGGCCCGGACGGACAGGCGGACGTTGTACTTGCGGCCGCCGGGCTGCCCGGCACGCCGCTCGTCATCGAGGTCGTCGGTGACACGGCGACCCTGGGAACCGACGCGAGTTGCACCACGACGACACCGCTGCAACTCGCCGGTACCGGCACGCTCGAGCGGACGCTCTGGCTCTGTAGCGTGCGCTGGGGCGAGGAACCGACGTTCACGGTCCGCCTCTGGTGGGACCGCGGGACGACACCGGGCACGGTCGATCCGGGCGACACGCTCCTGCACGAGGAGCTGGTCCGCTTGCCGCAGTGACCGGGTGGGATGCACAGGAACCAGACACACTGTACCGCACGGGAGTAGCGAGCCAGTCCGGCGAGTGCGTCGTGCCGCGTCGCGACAGGCAGGACACGCTGCAGGCAACACCCTTCACCGTTTCTGCGCGCTCATGGCGGTGGCGAGCTGATCGGGCCGTCAGGCAGAGTATGTCGCGGACCCATCTGCCACCAGATCTGCTGTACCGAGACTTGCAGCACTGGTCACGGTCTACTGTACTTGAGGGGAGTCCAACACACCGGCGTGTCGCGGGAAGCGGGTCCGGACTGGACGAGTAGGCAGCACGGAATCGCCACTGGGGTGAGACCGCCGCGTCGGACCGCACTCGTAGGGCGTTATGACCGCCCAGTCTGGCACCCCATGCACGCGTCTGCGATCACACTGGGGGCGCGTCGTGCCGTGTTTTCCGTGTACCGACAGCGATCCTCGCTCGGGTTCGCACGCACCCCGCTTTCGCTTGCGCTGCGGCGTGCTCGTCACATAGCTTTACAATGCGTCGTACGGCACAGGGTATGCGTGTACCGACGGGCCGGGCACCACGCGAATGATCGGGAACGGTTGGCGCCCGCGAGTTGGTTGGCAGGGAGGGAACGGCCCAGAGGGAGAACTACCAGGGAATGGACGTTCGGTGACAACTCGGAACGCTTCGCACCTGGAAGAGCGTCCAGGTCCTGAGATGTCGCTGACACGGCCGTACGAGGCATCGCATCGCCTCTCAATTGTCGACGATGCCCGACCGTTCCTTTCGTTGATCATCCCGGTCTATAACCAGCGCGCATCGTCTCCACGCTAAAGACAGTGACCCACTTCCTCGAACGCAGCGAGATGGACCACGAGGCGATCGTGGTCGGTGATGGCAGTACGGACGATCGGTCCGAACTCGTCCGCGACTTTGCCCGGACCCATTCGCTTGTCCGCCTGTTTGTCTTTCACCCGAACCGCGGCAAGAGTTATGTTGTCCGTACCGGTGTGAACGCTACTCGCGGTTACCCCATTATGTTCATCGATGCGGATCTTCCCGTACCGATTACCGTTACCAGCCAGCATCATCCGGATTCCGCGCTCGTCGCGCCCCCGCCGTGGGCACGCCGGGTGACGAGTCGCGTGGCTACGCGCTTCGCCCGCTGGCTGGTCGTGGGCGCGTTCTCCGTTACCCAGTGCGGTGCGAAAGCGTTTCGCGCCGATGTCTCACGCGCCTTGTTCATGCAACAGCGGACCGACCGCTTCAGCTTCGATGCCGAGGTGATCCCCCTGGCAGTGCGCAGGTTAAGCGACAAGGAAGTACCGGTTATGCGTCGACGAGTTCGATCCCACCGGTACGCAATGCGCTGTTGATGCTACGGGACCTGCTCAGTATTCGCCTCAACCTCTGGCGAGGAGTATACGACCGTGACCCCACCGCATAACCGCCCGCACCGTGCGATCATCTTCGATGCGGACGACTTCGGGTTTCATCCTGGCGTCAACGAGGGAATCGTTCGCACACATCGGTCCGGCGTCGTGCGCGCGGCGTCACTTTTGGTCACCGGCCCCGCCACTGCTGACGCAGTCTCGCTCGCCCGTGCCCACCCGCTGCTTGATCTGGGCATCCACCTTGCGCTCACCACGGTCCGTCCGGCGTTACAGCCCCAGTGTGTCGCCAGCCTGGTAACCCGCTCGGGCCGTTTCCCGCGGCTTGGCCTCTGGCTCCTCCGGCTCGGACTTGGGAGACTCGATCCAGACGATATCCGACGCGAACTCGCTGCGCACATCGAGCGCGCTCGCCACAGTTCTCCGTTTCACACCTCCAACAGTCACCGCCATGTCTATCTCTTTTTCCACCGGTACGTGCAATGGTCGCCATGCTCGTCCGACAATCTGGTCTTCCTTTCGTCAGACGGGTGGCATGGCGTCCGCTCTGGCCGACCCATGACGTCACCAACGCGGCTAAACATGCGGTATGCCGTTCTCGACAGGGCAACAAACCATTTGGACGAGCGTACCCGTCTCGTCGGCACGCTCATGACCCCGCCCCGAGCCGCAGGCTCCCGCCGGCAGGCCTTCCTCCGCACCCTACCGGTTGGTATGACCGAACTGGTGTTTTTAGTCCAATCTGGTGGATTCGGGTACTCAGCCGAGTTGATCCGCTCCGAGCAGGGGGTGAAGCGCAACTCTGGTGGTTGACGAGCCAGCACCTCACGACCGCGCTCGTCCCATCGGCGATCGAACTCATCAGCGTCGAGGCGCTCGCTTCGCGGTAGAGCAACGGTGTTCCGTGTCAAGTGGGCGGCGTGGTCGAGGTGGCCCGTGCGGGGTCCCAGGGCTGTCACGTCCGCACCAGGGCATTGGCCAGCACCAGCAACGTGCGCATGCAGGCCGTCACCGCCACCTTCGGCGGTTTCCCTGCCGCCCGCAGCCGCTCGTGGAACGCCCACAGCCATGGGTTGTGCCGGACCCCGGCCAGCGCCGCCAAGTAGAGCACCCGGGGGACCGTGGCTCGGCCACCCCTGATGATCCGCCGCCGACGGTGTCGCCCACTCTCCCCGCTCAGGGGGCCACACCGACCAAGCTGCCAATCGCCGTGCGGTCGAGCTGCTCCAGATCGGGTCGGCGGGCGACTAGGGTGGCGGCCGTGAGGAAGCCGACGCCGGGGATGGTGCGCAGGAGCTGTACCGTGGCCAGGAGCGCCGGACAGCTCGCCAGGAACGCGACCACCTCATGCTCCAGCTGGGCCAGCTCCGTCTGCAGGAACTGCCGGTGCCGGTCGATCTGCGCCTGCACCCGGGGGCTCGGGGTCTGCTCCCGCCGCTGCCGCTCCGCCCGGCGCAGCTGCTCGCGCTGGCCGCGGCGGGCGAGGAGCGCGGCCCGCTCCTGCCGGTCCGCTTCGGGGAGCGGGCGGACCTGCGGCTGGATGCGCTTGGCGAACAGCGCCAGCGTCCGGGCATCCACCCGGTCGGTCCTCGCCAGGCGCCCCAGAGCCCGGACGAAGTCGCGCGTCTGGCGTGGATTGACGACCACTACCGGCAAGCCCGCGGCAGCCAGTTCCGCCCGGATCAGCTGCTCGGACCCGCCACTGGCCTCCAGCACGATCCGCGCGGGAGTGCGCGGGACGGTCTACTCCGCCCGCTGGGCAGGACCGCGACCACCAGCGTCTCCTCACTCCAGGCGATCCCGACCCACGCGGTCATCGCCATTCCTCCATGCTGCACCGCGTCTGGTCTCCACAGGGAAGGAGTTGCTCCCCTGCTTGGCCCAGCCTTATCCTGCGGGGTGCTCATCCCGGGCAACGGTTCGGGCTCCGGGGGAGCAGGGAAGGGCAGCGACCCACGCTCTCCAACGGACTCCTCGATCCTGAGGGGATCGGTCTGCTGCCCTCCTCCCTGTCCCACGCCAAACATATAGATGACCAAGCGGCAGCTCTGGACTCTCCCGGTCATCCCACCGCTCGCTAGGAACGCCCGGGCGCTGCGAATCGGGTCCCGGTCGACAAGCTCGTCACGATCGGTATCGGGGTCGTGACGATCGGGCTCCGGATGCCCTGGATGATACACCTCCTCTGGGCCTGGGACTTCGTCTTCCATCTGCGGGCGATAACGCTTTGCAACGCCACCGTTCACGAGCGACAGCCAAGAGACTACATCTTCCGCGTTTCGCTCGTCCGACTGCTCGGCCACTTCGTGCAGGACGTTCACCGGGCCCTGGTGTGGGTTTCCGTGCTCCGAGCCGGGATCACGACGAGTGTACTCCCCCCTCCTATCTCGTTGCCTCCACGATCGCCTCACGAGGAGGTGGCAGCTGGGCTTCTCGCGACGCCCGTCACCTTCTGATTCGACAACGAGGTCGCCCATCCGTACACGACGCTCGCTGCCGGAACGACTGGTCTCGCGTTCCTCGCGCTGGCGCTCGCGCGTGATCTGTTGCCTGGTGTCCGTGGCGCAGCCACAGCACTTGCCTGGGCCCTCCTGGCTGAGTTCCAGCAAGATCTGCTCCTCTTGCTTGCAGCGCTGTTCCTCGCTGCACGGCGGGGGCGCCCGCTGCGCGACTGGCTCACCGGCTGTTGCGCTGGGTCGATCGGTCTCCTTGCCTGCCTGATCCCCACGGCTGCCCTGTCCGAGGGCTTCGCCAAGCATCTGTACATGACGTTCCGTCAAAATTCGCAGGTCAGCGGCTCTTCCTCGCTGTTCGCTCTCGTATGGCAGGTGCTGCAGACCCATGCGCTCGTACTCGCAACCTTTCTCTGGGAGGGGCTCAGCTTTGCACTCCCGGGGCTGCAGGTCTTCCTCCTGTACTGCGGGTTGCGACCCGCCGCCGGTGGTCCAGCGCTCCGCTCGCTCCTCCTCTGGGCCGCCCCTCGCCTCATTCCTCGCCGTCAACATGAGCGACTACGGCTACACCTTCACCGCGCCGCCCGCACTCATCGTGCTAGCTACCCGCGGTCTGATCGCGGGCGCACCCGGCAGCCTGTGATTCACGAGATGCCTTGCGCCCCGCGCCGGTGCCTCGATCCGGATCGGACACGCCGTCCGTGCCTGCTAGCTCGCCATCGTCGTGACCGCGGGAAACTCTTCGGTCTTCTCAGCGCAGCCGGTATCGACGGCTTCGACCAGACGATACGTGCGCGGATCCAGTGCGTTCGCGAGCAGTGTCGACCTAAGGAGATCCTCCTGTTCAGTTCGGCGTACTATCAGCATGTCCGCTGCTTCCTGCTCGAGTACCGCACCTGGTTTTGGGATCCGGCACGCTGACCGGTGGGTGTGCGGCGGGTCAAGCCAGCCATCGGCTGGCTCATGGTCTTCGACCAACTGGTTCGTCCTGCACCCGGCCGATCCGGCTCCACCTGGGTGAAGTCGATTTCACTCGTCTCCTGCCGGTGACACGCCAGTCCTCGACAGCCAGAAGTTGACACTGAGCATCGAAAGGATGGAGCGTCGATAGTCGCAGCCCTCGATCGCACGCCCCTCACGCTCCCACGCCCGTACTCGGACAACCTGGCGTTGGTGCTCGCCGTGGCACGTGTCCTATTCGTCTTGGGACGCATCGGGCACATACTGCAAATGGCTCGATCGGCCTGCCACGCCACCAGACAGCCGCGATGCCTGACGGGTGTGAGCTTCTCGGAGTGCCCCTCGCCGCGTATCACCAAGCATTTTATCGCTCCCCTGGTGGTTCAGGCCTCTTTCTTTTTACCGACCTCCTGGCAGCCGGAACTCGTGTACCCTACAGCGGCACCATCCTCGACCTCGGTTGCAGACGTGCCCATCTCGCCAACCTGCTCACGTTCGGTAGCCCGCCACGAACGGTGCTCGGCATCGACATCGATCCGAAGAAACTCCCTGCCGCCCAGCGCATAATTCGCGGGCGCCCAAATATACAGTTGCTGGTCGCCGACGCGCCCTCGCCCCCCTGACGAACCGTTCCAAGCGCTCACGATCGCCGACGTTCTGTACTTCCTTCCGACCGACGCGCGACGGCAGGTCCTCGTGGCTGCGTTCCAGCATCTCGTCCCCGAATTCGTCACTGGAAAAGTCAGGTGTGCCAGCCTCGCTGGGGGGGCCACCCACACACAGCAATGGCTGCTGGCTCGCTTCGGCCCGACGGTCGTCACCACCCTGCACTTCATGGACACAGCAGACTCACTCGCTGCGCTCCGGGCGGTTGGCTTTCGAACCGACGTCCATCCGCCTCGCCCCCGCGACTATACCCCGACATCCTCTTCGTTACGGCGAAGCCGGAAACGCCTTTATCGTCGCATCACCGAGGCCCGGCCATCGCACGGATGCACTGGCCACCGCGCACCTGGATACCCCCCTCACTGGCCAGCCGCCAGCCTGCGCCAGGCTAGCGTGCTTGCGCCCGAGAGGAGCAGAGCGAGCGCAGGCCGCATCGAACGGACGCGAGCAATCGGAGAACCCGACTCGAAGCGACCGAACGCATCCTATCTGAATCGCTTCCCGAGCTACCGGCTGGCCTCGCCATCCTGCGGCGGCAGGCATCCGCGAGCCTCCGCACCGTTCGCACTCTCCGGCCGACCGACGCTCCGCAGCCAGCCGGCCGGAACGCGTCCCGTGCGTCGCCTGGCCAGCTGAAGACGCGCGGCCCACCGACCGCTGCACCACCAGCAGGCCCCTTGACCCCGACCCGACCGCCATCCCGCTCTCCGGTCGGAATCCTCGCGAAGACACTGCTGCGACGTTCGTCACACCCGGCTCGGCAGTCCGCCTCTGGTCCCGCGGGCAGGTCGTCCTCCTGAGTGACAGCAAGACATCCAGCACCCCGGACGAGCCACGAGCAGCCCCGTTGCACGAGGGCCCGGCGCGAGGAACTCCCGAACGACTGCCTCCCGAAAAGGCAGCGTTGCGTGCACCCGGACCAGCCAGACGTCCAACATGGATACACGCGCCGCCGCGCCAGTGGGCCACAGTCGGCCAAGCTGCGACAGCACGTACACCCAGAGATTCCCAGCGCACACCTTACCGAAGACATGCCACAAACGTGCAGGAGAACTCACGACTGCAGGGCCCCGCACAGCCGGACACAACCTCGTCCGTGGACAGAACTGCGCAGCCCAGCCAACCCGCTCCACTTCACCGAGTCGATAGCCCAAATTAGTGCCGTCGGCGCAAGCAAGAGTAGGTGCCCGTACCGGCGAAGAGGCGCGACGCCACCCGTTCCACCCGGGTGGACACACCCGCCCCGCACCAGTTGGTACGATATGCCACGTTGACGCGAGCAGCGGGAGGGAGCAACGATGGGTCGCTGGCACGATGGTGCGCACGTCGCGGTCGTCTTCACTTTCGACGTCGACGCCGAGACGCTGTGGCTCGCTGGTAGCCTGGAGCGCAGCGATCGTCTCGGTCTCCTGTCACACGGCACCTACGGCGCGCGGGTGGGGGTCCCCCTCGTGCTCCACGCACTGCGCCGCTACGACATCAAGGCAACCTTCTTCATCCCGGGCTGGGTTGCAGAGCACCACCCCGACGTCGTCGCAGCCATTCGCGACCAAGGCCACGAAATCGCTCACCACGGATACCTGCATGAGACGGTTCTCGACCTCGACGAAGCACAAGAGCGACAGGTCCTCGAGCGCGGCATCGAGGCGCTCCGCCGCGTCACCGGTGAGGCACCGGTCGGTTATCGCGCTCCCGCCTGGGAGTTGACGCCGCGCACGCTCCGGCTCCTTGCCGAGTACGGCTTCCGCTACTCCTCAAACCTCATGAGTCATTTCCTGCCCTGGCAGCACCCGGACACACACCTCATCGAGCTACCCGTGCAGTGGCTACTGGACGACGCGCCGTTTTTCCTCTTCCGACCAGGCTCTGGATCACGCCCGATCCAACCCGCGCAGCATGCCTTTCAGGCCTGGGCCGAAGAGTTCCAAGGCATTTACCGTTTCGGTGGCCTGTTCAATCTCACACTCCACCCTCAGTTGATTGGACGACCTGGGCGGATCCTCATGCTCGAGCGCCTGATCGAGCATATCCTGTCCTACCCCCGCGTCTGGATCGCCACCGCCCGTGAAGTGGCCGCCTATTGGGCGGAGCACCTGGCTCGCAACCCACAGGAGTGGCGGCAAGGGCTCGTCTACGATCCACTCACGCACCGGTGACCGACGGGGTCCGGGAGGGCGTGGCCGACCCGGTCGTTACCTGCTGTAACACGATCCGGTAGTGTTTCCGGAAGCCGAAACGCTCATCCCGGATCAACTCGAAGTAGGAGCCGAACCGTTCCGGATGTTCGGCTGCTTCGTCCAGTGGGTGCGGTGGATCGTCGTCCGTCAGGGGTGTCCGCAACTCGTAGAGCGTCGTCCGCTCGGCCGGGATCCGACCAGCGTCGCGAATCCAGCGCCGGAGCTCGCGCGGCGGCACCAGCTGGCCGTAGGTCGCGCCAGCGGCGGTGGATATGCTCTCGTTGATCAGCGTTCCACCGAGGTCATTGGCTCCCGCATTCAGGCACCACTGGGCCAGCTTCGGGCCTTCTTTCACCCAGGACACCTGAATATTCCGAACGTACGGATGCAACATGATGCGGGCAATAGCGTGCATCTTGACCACTTCTTCGCCCGTCGCGCCCGGCCGCAACCCGGGGATCAAGCGCTTGCGATACATCGGCGCTTCACTGTGCACGAGGCTCAGGGGCACGAACTCCGTGAAGCCACCTGTCTCCTTCTGAATCTCGCGAATCAACGCCAGATGGGCAGCCCGGTGCCGATTGGTCTCAACATGCCCATACATGATCGTCGCTGTCGTCGGAATACCGAGGCGGTGCGCTGTCGTAATGACCTCGATCCACTGTGCCGTCGTGATCCGTCCCGGGGAAATCATCCGGCGCACCTCATCATCGAGGATCTCCGCTGACGTCCCGGGAAGGGAGCCGACGCCAGCCTCCTTCAACCGCAGCAGGTACTCCTCGATCGAACAACGTGCGCGCAACGCACCGTAGACCACCTCCTCTGGCGAGAACCCGTGGATATGGATCTCCGGCAGTTCAGCCTTGATGGCACGACAGATCGTGGGATAGAGGTCGGGATCCATCTTCGGCGGCAAACCAGCCTGGATGCACACCTCGGTCGCGCCGAGCTCCCAAGCCTCCTTCGCCCGACGGACGATCTCTTCCAGTGGCAGGAAATAGCCCTGTTCCTCGCGATGTCCGCGGGAGAAGGCACAAAAGCCACAACGCTTGATGCAGACATTGGTGAAGTTGATGTTCCGGTTGACGACGTACGTCACCACATCCCCGACAGCGCGACGCCGCAACTCGTCCGCCACGAGCGTCACCAGGAGCAGGTCATGCCCGTGCGCGTCGAACAGTCGCTCACCCTCCTCGATGGTCACCTCGTGGCCGGCGAGCACCCGATCCAGGATACGAGCGACATCCAGTGACGCCGAGGCGAGCAGCCGATCCAACAGATCGCGGAGAGCGCTACCTTCCTGCATCACCACAACTCCTTCTCCGGCGGAACCAAGCCACCAGCGTCGACCATACCAGCGACCTGCTCGCGGATCGCCGGATCGAGAAACGTGTCTCCCTGCCGAACGTATTCCGGATAGACGGCCAGTCGTTCGCGCAGGGTGAAGCCCAGTCGTTCCGTACGCTCCTTGAGTTCACGGAGATGCGGCCAGGCACGTTCAGGATTGATGAAATCCCGCGTGACAGGGGAGACGCCGCCCCAATCGTCAAGCCCAGCCAGCAAGTACAGATCATACCCGTCCGGCATCAGGTTCGGCGGCGCCTGCACTGCAGTCGTCGTACCGAGAATCAACCGGGCCACCGCGAGCGTCCGCAACATATCGAGTAATGTCGGCTCGGGCCAATCGCGCATTCGGATGTCCGCCTTACGACGGAAGTTCTGCACGATCACTTCCTGGATATGCCCGTAGCGATCCTGCAGCGCGCGAATCGCATACAGTGAATCGACCCGCTCGTGCGAAGTCTCGCCGATCCCGATGAGAATTCCGGTCGTGAACGGCACGCGTAGTCGTCCGGCTGCCTCGATCGTCTCCAATCGCACCGCCGGCACCTTGTCCGGACAACCGCGATGCGCACCGCCGCGCTCGAGCAACCGCTCGCTGATCGTCTCCAGCATCAATCCCATGCTGGCGGTGACGGGGCGCAGCAGGGCAATATCGTCCTCCGTCATCACACCGGGATTGGCATGGGGCAGGAGACCTGTCCGCTCCAGCACCAACGCACACATATCGCGCAGGTACTCGATCGTCCGCGCATAACCACGGGCTGCAAGCCACGCTCGATAGGACGCATAACGGAGTTCCGGCTTGTCTCCCAGACTGAAAAGTGCTTCCTTGCAGCCGGCAGCACGACCAGCCTCGGCCACCGCCAGCACTTCCTCTGGCGTCATCGTGTGCGCACGCGGATCGCTCGGCCGGCGCACGAATGTACAGTAGGCACACTGATCTCGACATAAGTTTGTCAGCGGGAGAAATACCTTCCGCGAGTAGGTAACAGTACGCCCGGAACGACGTTCCCGGACCGTGCGCGCCGCCTCGAGCAGCAGCGGCAACGTGTCGATGTCAGCCTCTATCAGTCGATAGGCCACCGCAGGCTCGAGAGAGCCCGAATCGACGGCATCGGCGAGGGCTCGCTCGAGTCCCTTGTCCACAGGCCTCAAGGGGACAATCTCCAGGGTCACCGGAAGGCCCCTCCTTTCTGCACCTCCCGAACGCCGGTCAGTATGGATCACCAACGGCGCGATGACCAATGCGCCTTGGCGATCGCCGACCTCTTTTCGGTTATCCTCACTCGTACACGGCGGGGAGGTACCATGCAGCCGAGCGAACACTGGCTGGCACAGATCTGGCAAGAGCAATGGCTCATCGGTGATCTCAGAACAACGGATGGTCACTGGATCCGCATTGTCTACCGCGGCATCTGGACGCATCGCCGCGGACCTGACTTCGCCGACGCTTTGATCGACCTCGGTGGTACGCTCCTCTCCGGCGATATCGAACTGCACGTCCGCGCATCGGACTGGTTCGCGCACGGCCATCACGAGGACCCAGCCTACGACACCGTCGTGCTCCATGCCGTCTGGTACGACGACCTGGGGCAACCAGCAACGCGCCGCGACGGGCGCGCGATTCCGACACTCGAGCTCCGCCACTTCGTGGCTGCCCCACCGCACCAGGACAGACTACCGGCTACTCGCCCCCTCGGTGCGCTCGGTTTCCAGTATTGCGCGCCGGAACTCGTCACCAGCGAGCCCGAGACGCTGCACCGGGTGCTCGAAGCGGCGGGCGATCAGCGCCTCCGCGATAAGGTCGCCCGCGTTCACGCCCGTCTCGTAGGCGAGGCGCCGGGCCAGACGCTGTACTGGCTCCTGGCTGACGCTCTGGGTTACCACCGCAATCGTGACGGCATGCGAACCGTGGCCGAAAACCTCCCACTCGAACGGATCGAACGGGCGCTCTTCCACGCCACGCACCAGCAGCGTTTCACGATCGCAGCCGCCCTCCTCCTCGGCACGAGCGGCTTCCTCCCGCTTTCCGATCGGGAACGCAGCCTGGTAAAGCTTGAGTCCGCCACCTGGCAAGCCATCGAGACCCGATGGCCGAGCAGCAGTAGAGATCTCGTGACCACCACGCCACGCTGGTACCTGAGCGGGATACGCCCCACCAACCACCCGCTTCGCCGCCTTCTCGCGCTGGCATCGATCGTCTCCTCCAGCGAGCGGGGCCTCCTGCAGGAATGCATCGATCGGATCCGAGCGGCTCGTCCGCGTGCAGCGCTGTCCCGGTGGCTCCTGAGCCCGCCGGTACCGATCGGGCGGGATCGCCTCCTCGATATCCTGGTGAACGTCATTGTCCCATTCGCGCTCGCCTACGGAGAGATGTGTGAGGACGAGGCGCTGTACGAGGCCGGCCTCCAACTCTGGCACACCTTACCTTCGGGACGAGGGAACGCCATCACGCGCGCCACGCTGGAACAAATCTGCGGGGCGAACCAGCTCACCATCCGAACCGCGCGAGCGGAACAAGGCCTGCTCCATCTCTACCAGACAGGCTGCCGACCGAGACGCTGTCACGAGTGCCCGATCGCTCACCTGGTCCTAGCACGTGCGCAAGCCACCTGATTTCCGATCGAGTGCTCGAACGTACCAGTCGCGACGATATGCCCAGCTGCTGTCAACCGAGCATCCCCGCACCAGGACTCATCTTGACAGCGCTCCAGTCGAACACTACAATCCCGACTAGGTTAGTCAGGATTGGAGCTAGTCGGTGCGTCACGAGCGACCCGACAGTCATGACGCAGTACGCTCTCCGATAGTCGAGCGGGTGCTTCCCTCTCGTTCCCACCAGTCCGGCATCTTTCGATCTCCTGTGCCACAGCTGTTTCAGCTCGATCGCGGGAGGGACTTGCTCGGCATCCACCACGGACCGGGCCAGTGGCTATGCAGAAGGTCCGGGAATCGGGCACTCCAAGCACGGGGCTCGCAGTGCAGCACCTTCGCAAGAGGACACGACGGCTCCCGGGCACAGCGGGCTCGGCCTGTTCGAACGACCGAATCACCGCCTCCTCAGGACAGCCCGATCTCGACCGCCGGTCGACGGAACGAGAGTCGACCGTACAGCATCGCGGCGGACACACTGCTGGTCACTGGTGTGCCGCCAATAGGCGCAGAGGGCTACGCGCAACGGTCACAGCGTACACCAATGCCGTAAGGAGGTCCGATGATCGATCGCGTTCCTATCGTCCTGCAGGGTATCAGCTGGTCACGCGACCATGGCCACCCGCTGCTGCTCCTCCGCGCTCTCGATATCGATGTTTCCTTCGCGGTCGTCGCCGATGTGGACGAAGCACGTGCCTTGTCGACCTGTTCCTGTATGCGTGACCGAACCAGGATGCGGTTGGCTGGTCTGATCGCGGGCTTGCTGCAGGCACTCGGTGCCTCGATTCTCGACATCGTGCTTCACCTGGACGATCAGGGGTCGCTCCGGGCCACGCTCCGACTCGCCTCGCCACGAGGTCTGCATTGTTTCGACATTCCCGGAAGCGACGGCCTGCTCATCGCCCAGGAAACCGGTGTCGTTCCGGTCATGGCAGTGAGCGAACTCCTGGCCATCGACCAGCGCAGCCAAACGCCACCGCCACCGACTGATACGAACCTGTCGCTCCCGCCGGACGTCCAAGCATTTCTCGCTCGACTGGAGCGGTTCGGCGCGTTGGACGATCAGCCAGACAGTTCGGAGTGAGGGTAAACGCCAACTGCAGCACCCGGTATCGTCTCTGGGATACGAGCTAGCGCCTCGCTGACTGAAGTCGACTCGATGACGCACCGCTTTCCTTCCGGTGAGACGATCTCCCAGCGGATCGGTTGTTCCGGTCGGTAGACCCACCACCAGGACCGACGCACCAACACACGCTCGAGCGCATCGGCGATCGCTGCGCGGGCCCGTTCCGCAGGAACGCACTCAGCTTCCTCAGCCGAGCGTGCCTGTTTCACGGCAACGGCAGCTGTCTGCTCGACCCATTCTTCTGCTTCCCGCGTGAGGGCACGGTCGCCAGTGACGAGGAGCAGCGGTATCCCCCGCTCGCCGAGCCATCGGCTCGCTATGGCCAGCTCACCAGCTTCCCGCCCATTCCAGACGATTCGCCACCCAGGGCGAAATGTCTGCGGAGCGAACGCATCGCGCTGACCGGTGCGCGCATGGAAGCCGATCAAGACGGCAATCCAGTGGCCCATTCTCAACACCGGTGAAACGACTTCCCATTCAGTCGGCTGCCTATCGGGCGGAAAGGCTCGGCCATGCCAGTCCAACAGCGCTACACGGCTGATACCCAGCCGCCGCGCCGTGGTGGCGACAGCACTGACGTCTGCGACGTACTCCTCGAGCGCATTCCGATAACTCGGCTGTGCCGGATCGCACATCTCCCAGCGCTCGACGCCCGAAATACCTTCCAGATCGGCCACGATCAAGAGTTCCATGGTGCGTCCTCTCCGTCGTATGGGCGCTGGTTCCGCCTGGCTCAGGGCAGACGTGACCAGACTGTACTCGCTCCGCTGCCCGCCGATCCACTCCACACCGTCAGACCGCAGGCAAGGTAGACAAAAGGCTGCCGGGTTCCCACCCCGGCAGCCGATCGCAGGGTTGCGCCCTGCCTCAGAAGGAGAGATCGTGGATATCCGGGTACTCGTCGATCACCACATTGCCGAGCGAACCGTCGGGCAGTCGGTCGACGCGCCGGATGATCACCGTTGTGATGACACCTTGCGTCTCCGGGTGGAAGCGCACTCGGTTCATCGGCCCCTCGAAGCTCACGTTCTTGATTGCATCGAGGAAGGCCTGCTTGTCGCTGGTGTCGCCATTCACTGCTTCGAGCGCGTGCGCGAGGATCATGATCGTGATGTAGCCCCAGTACTCGAGGTGGCCGGGAAGGGCATTGAACTTCTTCTGGAACTTCTGAACGAATTCTTGATTCTGCGGGCGCTCATATCGTGTCGCATAGTTGATTGCACTGACGATACCCAGCCCCGCATCGCCCACCTCGGGCAAGTACGGATCGTCACCGACTTCAGCACCACCAAGCAGCGGATACTGATCCTTGAGGCCGAATTCTTGGTACTGCGTCATGAAACGGATGGCATCCGCGCCGATGAACCAGGCCCAGACCGAATCCGCGTTGGGTGCCTCCTGAAGGACTCGCTGGAGATACGGACCGAAGTCGGTCGTATCGAGTGGCGGATAGACCTCGGTGGCAATCTGGCCACCGGACTTCTGGAAGTATTCACCGAAGATCTGCGCCACCGTGTGCCCAGTCTGGTAGTCCGGTGCCATCATCGCCACGCTCCGGTATCCACCCTTCTCATAGGCCCACTTGGCCTGAATGAACTCATACTGCCCTTGACAGAAGGAGGATCGGAAGATGTACGGGCTGCGGACATTGGGGTCCCGCGTGATGGCGGGCCACCCGGCGATGGAAACGATCGTCAGCTGCTGCTGCTGATGGAGGTAGTCACGTACGGCGGTGAGCTCAGGCGTAATGGTGAAGCCGGTGATGACGTCGACCTTCTCGCTTTCAACGAGGCGCCGGACATGTGTCGCTGCCTGTTCAGGGTTCCCAGCCGAGTCGGCGGGGACGAGTTCCAGTTGCCGCCCTGCCACTGTGTTGCCGAGTTCCTCGAGAGCCAGCTGCATACCCTGAATATGTCGCCGCCCGGATGCAGCCAGATTTCCCGTCTGCGCTACGACCACACCGATCTTGAAGGGCTGGGAACTCACGGGAGCAGTGGGACTCGCAACCGCCTGGGTTGTCGGCGACGGTGCGGCCGGCGACGCGGCAGGAGGCTGCGTCGGTGTGGCGGCCGGCGCCGTCGTCGGAGTCGGTGTCGCCTCACCACGGCAGGCTGCCAGCAACCCACTCGCGATGACCGATGTCGAGAAAACCAAAAAGCGCCGTCGATTCATCCGTCTCCTCCCCTCATTCGGCACGAAACCGCTCGCAATCTGTTCCACTCGATCTCAGTCAACGGCAACCGTGTCGTCCCCCTTCTGACATCACCGTGCCATCACCTCATGTACCCACGTGGCGGCGACAGACTCACGCAACGCTCTTCGCACCGGAGTCGACTACGAGCCACATGTCGTCACTTTATCTATGCAACTAAGGCGCTGTCAAGATCGTGACGGAACAACACCGATTTCCGTGCGAGTCCCCGCCTGCTTGACACTCGTCCCAATACGGCCGTATCCTTCGCCAGGGATACCCCACAGGGGTATGGCGACTCTACTCTAAAACTTAGGAGGAAGACGATGGTGACACGAGTCTACCGAGTACCGGACGTCAGTTGCCAGCACTGCGTGCGGGCGATTACCGAAGAGTTGCGGAAGATCGAGGGGGTGCACGATATCGAAGTCGATCTCGCGGCCAAGATCGTTCGCGTCGTCAGCGAGGACACCGTGCCCGACGAGCGCATCAGGAGCGGCATCGAAGAAGCCGGCTATACGATCGCCGCTTGACGCGCACCGCAATCGCAGACAGACGACACCTACCGGGGGCTCAAGCTCCCGGTAGGTTTTCGCCCACACCATCAGCCGATGGGTAGACGAGACCCGGCCGAGGCGCTCTTTCGGCTGCATGAGCGCGGTTGCATTCGTCAGGGTTCTCGCAAGGACCGTTCCTGGTTCAGTGTTCGGGACCCACATCCTAGCCACGGCTAGTTCCTCGGGTTGTGCTTCCCTGGACCGGAACTCGTACCGCAATTGGGACGAAAGGCACTCGAGGGGCTTACAGTGTCGTGCCGAAGAGTCACCGAGGAACGGGCGACGGTCAGAGCGGAGCAGGTCGTGGGAGACAGGTGGCGAATTTTGGTCATCGACGACGATCGACGGTTCCAATTGGCCCTGGCCACTGCACTCGAGCACCGCGCAGTGGTCCGGACGGCCGACACAGTGGAGGCGGCATACCGGTTTCTCGACGCCTGGCGTCCACATGCTGTCGTGATCGACCCGGCAGTACGCACGGGCGACGGCTTCGAACTCCTGGCCGCCTGCATCACGCGAAGACACCTTCGAGTATTCTGCTGCCTCCCGACACGCTTCGCCACAGCACTGAGGCTCGGACTGCCCACCGTCATCTTCGTCGATCGCAACTCACCGATCCGTTCGCTGGCTCACACGATTTCCGCGACGTTATCGCACTGGCATTCGGGTACAGTTCTTTCAGCACCGCGCGCCAGGCACGAAATACGTCACTCGGCCGTGCCCTTCACCGACGGGTATAGCCAGATACCCGGACCGCCGATGTCTGCATACCGGTCTGTCAGCGAGACAGCACGCTCGCAGCGATCGTCAGCGATGCCGCACGGTGACACGGGCGGGCACGGGCAGCAGGGGCCATTCCGGAGCACGGGCGAGGAAACGCGGTACGGCGTACCAGGCAACAGCTGCGAGCGTCGCGCCAGCGATGCAATCGAGGACGTAATGGTTACCCGTTCCTATGACCGCGAGCGTCATCAGGCTCGCGTAACCGATGCCGAGGAGGTGTAGGAGTCGCCGCCGGGCGAGTCGGAGCAACCCGATACAAACGAACACTGCGAAGGCGACATGCAAGCTCGGCATCGCCGCGAACGGGTTGTAGAGGGTCGCGATTCCGGGGTGATCGTAGTTGACTCCGCGCGAGATCGCCAGCGTGTCGACGAAGCCGCGCCAGGGGAAAAAGCGGGGTGGCGCGAGGGGGAACAGCGTATAACTGGTGAGGCCAACAGCGAGAATCGCCAGAAATGTCGCTCGAACTTCGCGGTATCGGTCAGGAACAGCGAAGAACGACCACAAACCGAACACCAGCACAGTCCAGAGATGCATGTAGGTATACACACCGTTGAGAAGCACCAGTAACGGTGGATAGGCCATCACGATACTCTGTACTCCACGCTCAACCGCAAGGCCGAGTGCCTGCTCGATGCGCATGACGAGGAACGCGTTCTGAAACGCATCATAGGCCCGACCGGCAGCGACACCGCGCGTGACATAATATAGCGAAAACAACGATGCCATCAGGCCGAACTCGAGAATCGCCGCGCGCGGGCGAGAGAGCAGACCACCCTGGGCCTTGGCTCGTAGCAGACCGAACATCGAGACTACCTCATATGACGAAAGTCACCACCGTGAACGAGGTCGACAACATCCAGGTCTGCCGGTAGTCTTACCATCGTTGTCGCTGTTTCGTCCACCGCATGACCACGCGGTGGCAACGAAGCTACAGCGTTCGTACGCTATACTTGCGGGGAAGTTCGGAGGAGGCGAGACAGTGCAACCGACTATCGCCGAAGCGATCGAGCGGTTCCTCGCTGATCTCCGCTTGTCCCCCCGGAGCCGTTCCACCTACGGCATCGCGCTGAAGAAGTTCCTGCGGCATCTCGCCGACATTCAGGGAATCGATCCCGAGTCACCCATCGACGCACTGCGCGAGGATCACGCGCTCGCGTTCTTGCGCGACCTCGTACCGGAGGACATCAGGACGCCCGAACAAGTTTCCCGAATGCGGACGGCTCAGACCACGTTCGCAGCGGTGCGGAAGTTCTACGCCTATCTCGTCTCGTTCGACCTCCACCCGACGCTGTCGACCGAGAAACTGCGGGTTCGGGCATCCGCGCTCTTGCCGCGTTTCACACCGCCTCCACCCGATGTCCGTACGGAGGAACTAGAACGGCTCGTCGAACACGTGCGGCGCCTCCCACCGCAAACGAACCCGACACGCGAGCTCCGTCGCCTCAAGATCCGCGCGCTGATCCTGTTCCTGTTCCGAACCGGAGTCCGTGTGTCGGAACTCTGCGCGCTCCGCAAGCAAGACATCGATCTGGAAACAGGAACAGCGCGCATCTACCGCGCCAAGGGAGGCAAGAGCCGCACGGTCCACTTCGACAGCGAGACAGCAGAGGCTCTCCTCGCGTATTGGCAAGCCCGCGGTGACAGTGGCCGTGGTAGCGGAACATACCCCGCCTTCAGCGGTCGCGACCGGCCCGGTCAACCTGGTCGGCCGATCGCCCCGCGTACTGTTCAAGCCCTGGTGAGTCGCCTGTGCGATGAAGCCGGCGTCGAGTTTCCGGTAACGCCTCACTCGTTCCGGCATGGGTTAGCGACGGAACTGGTACGGCGCCGGGTCCGGGAGTCCACTGTACAAGCGATCCTGGGGCATGCCTCCCCCGTCACGACTCGTATCTACGTTCACCTTACTGCCCAAGACGCGGCCGAAGAGTACCATGCGGTCTTCGGTGCCTACCGGCGCCCCGGCAAGCAACGACGGGCTGGTGACGAGTGACCGGACACCGTTCCCTTATCCTTGCCGCTCTCTTCTTGTTCATGGTCATCGTCCTGTTCGGCTGCTCCACCGTGCAATCTCCAGTCGAGCGGGTGACTCCGACCCCCACGGCACTTCCGGTGAGTGTCCTGACGCCCGATACCAACGACGTTCGCTATCGCCCCGAACCGATCATCGGGCAATTGGTCCTGGCAACCCAGATCGCCCAGGATGGAACGCCCAGCGATGAACGTACGTCCGTGCCTGCTGGCACCCAGCAGCTCTACCTCGTCGTGCGCGTCACCGATCTTCCAGCAGGTACGCGCCTGGCGGCGGTGTGGATTCGCGGAACGAACGAGATCGGCAGGAGCGAACGACAGATCGCCGATGCGTTACAAGGCAGCCACTGGATCGCGCTCGCTTTTCCGAGCGACGTGCCCTTGGCCAACGGAGAGTATGCCGTTCGCCTCTCTGTCGATGATCGCTTCGTCGACTCGCTCGTGTTCTCCGTCGGCCAAGGAAGCGGGACGACGAGCGGGCAGCAGACTACTCTGATTTTCACCGACGCACCTCCAGGCGATGGAGACCAGATCCGCGCTTTCGATGTCTTTCCCGAAGGGACCACACGTGTCATCGCTGTTCTCGTCGACCCTCCCCTCGACCTTCAGGGGAATCTCTGGAGCCGCTGGACGATCGACGGTCAGGTTCTGACCGAAAGAGGTGCAGACGACCTGCGTTCTCCATTCATCCGCGCCTTCACACTCGAGCGCGAGGAACCGCTCCCAGCTGGCACTTACACGGTCGAGGTCTTCGCCGAGCAGCAGCTGATCGCCCACGGTACCTTCCGTATCACCGGGGCGACGCCTACGCCGACGCCGTCGGCTACCACAGCTCGTATCGTGGATGTTCGGCTGGTACGGGCAGTCCAGCCCGGTACCGGTGTCCCAGTCGGTGCGGCAGTGCAGGAGATCCAGTCGCCGGCGCGTATCTACGTCGCTCTTTTCGTCGAGAATCTCCAGGCGAACGACCTTGTCGAAGTAGTCTGGCAGCGTGCTGGTACGGAGATCGATCGTCAGCCACTGAGTGGGCTCACGCTCTCATCCAGCTGGATCGCGCTCCCCGTCGACCTGCCAGCCGAGACAGGAGCGGCCCCGATACCGTACAGCGTGACCGTGTTGCTGAATGGCGAAGTCGTGGCGCAGCGTTCGCTCCTCGTCGTCCCGTGACATCGCTCGCCGCGGTTGCGCCGGGCGCTGTTGGAACAGTCCGACGAGCTGATCGGATCACCGTGGTACCGTCAGCTCCTCGACGACCTGGCGAGCTGCGGCGAGCCAGCGCTCGTCGGTATCGTCAGGAACCGAGCAGCCGTTCGCCAGAATCAATCCCCGCCCGTTCGTTTGCTCGATCGCATCCCGAGCCTCGGCACGGATCGCCTCGAGCGGACCATGCACGAGTGGTCCGAACTCGTCCCAACCACCCATCAAGCACTTTTGCGTATGCTGACGAGCCTCGCGCAGGGATGGGCCAGCGCGGCGATCGCTCCAGCTGAACACCTGTACTGGATAGTCTAGGACTTCGTCGAAGAAGAGTTCCCGATCACCATGCACATGGAGGACGTTCAGCCAGCCATCGGCAGCGCCACCGAGCGCCAGGAGATCATAGGGGCGCCCGAGTTCACGGTACCGCTCGCGCGACATGACCGCGGCCGTGCACCCCTGGAGCGCGAAGAAGACACCGTCAGCGCCAGCCTCGATCGTGACCTCGATCTGGCGACGGATGTTTTCGGCAAGCACAGCGAGCGCCCCATGGACCACGGCTGGATGCTCTGACGCGTGCTGCAACACGAGTTCGGGCCGCGCTGCAAAGTAGAGCGCCTGCGTCAGTGGGCTGAAGACGGTAACCACGATCGGCACGTCGGGACCAGCGAGTTGCCGCAGACGGCGAACCGCTCGTAGCCATTCACCACCGTAGCGGCTCCGCCTGAAGTCGATGGTATCGACCAGATACCAGTCCTCGAGATCAGCGATACAGCGCCTGGGGAAGGGATAGCGTAAATCGGGCATCAGCTTCGCAATATCGAGGTCAAAACGACGGACGAAGAACTCAAAGGTCAACTCGGCGAGACGGTACCCGGAACCATGAGGGCGGAAGTGGTGCCAGAAACAGACCGGCGGCCGATCCACAGCCTGGCCTGCCAGTGCTGCTTGCACGCGCTCGCGCTTCGTGAGCGTAGTCACGAGCAACCGTCCTTTCGTGTCAATCCAAACGCTCACTGACATGCTCAGGTAGCGTCACGAGCAGAGTAGGCTCCTCACCATCCAGCACGATCAACTGATCACCACGTACGCGCTCGGCGATCGCGACGATGGCACCACTCGGCGTGACGACTACCCCGCGCAGGAGCCACCCCGGGAGAAGGTGAGCGATCGGTTCGAGCGTAGCGGTGTCATACACCCACACGCCATCACCGAGGTCGCCGGACACCGGAAACACGATGTAGAGCTGTCTTCCATCCGGAGAGAGGGACATGCGAAGCGCGTTACCGCTGTCCGCCCTGGCTGAAGGTACCAGATGATCCAGCAGCTGCCGCCACCACGCACGATCGGTGACCGAAGCCGGGGACGAGCCACGCTGCTGCGGCAGTCCTGTCGCCGCATCGATCGCGGTGATCAGCCGGTTCTGGAGATCGACGAGATAGAGGATATCACCGGTCGCGGAGGGCAGCGCGAGCGTGGTCACGGGATCTGCTCCGAATCTGGCGATCAAGGCACCGGTCATGACATCCCACAGTCCGATCCACGTCCCGTTGCCATCACGGCACCAGGCATACCAACGTGTTTCCTCGATGCCGAGCACTCCACCGTCGCGTTCTGGGTTCGCCAGGCAATCGACTTCGCCTGAAGCGACCGACGCGAACGACCAGCGACGCACCCCTTCCAACTCCAACGCTGGTCCCGAGAACGAGGACAAGCGGGTTTCACCAGACCCGTCCAGTGAAAGGGCACGCTCCAGCACGACCACCTGTCCACCCGTCGTAATCGCAAGACGTGGTACGACCTGCGTGCCGCGAATAGCTCCTGGGAGAGGTCGCTCGACCACCGGTGTGCCCGACTGAACATCGACAACCACCAGGTCGGCTCGCCAGCTCTCGCCGAGTCGCGCCGCCCGGTACAGAACGAGATACGGCTGCGAGGAAAATCCGGCGACGGCGAAGACCATGGCGGGGGTCGTCGTCGAGCTTCCCTGTAGCGACGCACGCACCGGACCCACGTCGAACCGTTGCTCGACTCCGGTGAGCACATCGGTCAGCACGAGAGTGGTCTGCCATCGACCACCGTAGAGGCGACTGACTGTCTCGATCGGGACAACCGAGCGGCGCACGAGGTAGGAGCGACCACCCACTCGTACGACAGTCTCACCGAGAAAACGGACGACGCTACCGGTCACAGGATCGAACCGGAGTACCGTAATCCAGGAAGTGCCACGGACGAGTACAGCATCCTCGCTCGCCGGCGGTGCGCTGAGCCGCGGGGTGACGAAGACTTCGGTCTCCGCCTGGGCAGCGCTGACACCATCGGTCGCCTGCACGACAATGCGCCACCACCCGGCTTCGTTGAGGGGAACCACGATCAGGTAGCGACCTGCTTCTTGCTCGGTCGCGGAGCGAACCTCGACGATCGCTTCTGCTTCGCTCTCTAAGAGTGCGTTCCCGCCGGGCCAGACTGTCGCCTGCAGCTGCAGGCCACTCACCGGGGCTCCCGATGGATCGACGACCGTCACCTGGACGGTCGCGCTATCACCGGCAGCGAGCGTCGCCGGCTGCACGACGAGCGAGGCGATGCGCAGCGAGGGCTGTTGGGCCACGAGCGGCAGGGGGAACCCAGTGCTGAGCACCGCAACAACCAGAATGAGCAGTGCGAGAGCAGACCGCCGCATCGCCGCTCAACCTACCTCAGAGCGCGAGTTCCCAATGCTCACCAGCTGTACGGCTGATACGTCCGCTCGTGCGCCTCCGCGAGATAGTACCGCAGGAGGTCGACCGCTGCGGCAATATCCTCGACATGCGCCATCTCGTTGACGGTGTGGACGTGCCGGGTCGGTATCGAGAGCGTCACGGCCGGAACACCGGCACGGGCCCGTTGCAGTGCTCCAGCATCGGTTCCGCCACGCGGCAACACTTCCAGCTGATAGCGGATTCCGTGCTGGTCGGCAACCGCACGCAGGTGGTCGACGAGGGGTCGGCTCGGGATATGTGAGGAATCGTACACTTTGATCGCGACTCCTCCGGCGAGTCGCGTGACCCGGTCGGCAGCGTCGATCCCCGGTACGTCACCAGCGATGGTGATATCAAGTGCGATCGCCACGTCCGGTTCCAGCCCGAAGCCAGCTGTCTGGGCGCCGCGCAATCCGACCTCTTCCTGAACGGTCGCGACGGCCACGATTTCGACCTCGTGTCGATCGAGGTAGCGGAGCGCCTCCAGCATGACGAAGAGGCCGACCCGATCGTCGAGCGCCTTGCTGAGCACCGTCGGCCCCAAACGAGCGAACTCTCGGGCGAGGGTGACCATGTCGCCGACCTCGACGCGTGACCGAACCTCTTCCGCTGGCAAGCCGAGGTCGACATAGAGATCCTCCAGAGCAGGCGCCTTGCGTTCCTCGGTGGTCAGCAAGTGGATCGGCTTAGTCGCGAGCTGCAGCGCACCGAGCAGCGGTTCGCCGGAACGGGTCCAGACCTGGACACGCTGCGCCACCAAGACCCGGGCATCGAAGCCACCGACCGGCTGCAGGCGGAGGAACCCGTTGTCGTCGATGTAGCGAACGAGAAAACCGATTTCGTCCATATGGGCGGCGATGAGGACACGGCGAGCGACGGAGCCACGCCGGATGCCGATCAGGTTTCCCATGGCATCGACACGCAGCTCGTCGACGAGCGGCTCCAGGGCAGTCCGGACGATCGACGCCACGCGGGTCTCGTGACCAGCGATCCCAGGAGTCTCGCACAGGCGCTGCAACAAGCTCCAATCGAGTTCCATCGGCTACCGACCCTTCCATCGCACCACGAACGCACTGACGCTCACATCCTAACACTCGACGCGAACACTCCCAAAGCGCGGTTTCGTTCACCCAGGGGAAGACTGGCGGGTAGGATGAAACGCAAGCGATGCGCCCATGGGAGGGAGGTCGAGCAGTGGTTCAACAACGGACACGCAACGAGGTACCGGTCGAGGAAACCTGGAACCTGGCTGACCTTTTCGCAACACCGGAGGAGTGGGAACACGAACGCGAAGCCGTCCTGCGTGCTCTCGCGCGCTTGGAGGAACTACGCGGCACGCTCGCTGCCGGGCCGAGCCAGGTTCTGAAGGTGCTGACGCTCGCGGACGAGCTGGACCAACGGGTCAGCAAGCTCTACGCGTATGCCTTGCTGGCACGCGACCAGGACACGCGGGACACTGTCGCGGCCGAGCGCTACGAGCGAGCCGTGCACCTGGGCACGCTGGCCGGGCGGGCATCGGCCTGGATCGCGCCCGAACTCCTGGCCACGTACGACGACGCCTCGCTGTTGCGCCTACCCGAGGAGGAACCGGGGCTCGTGCCATTCCGGCGGCTGTTCGAGCGCCTCGTCCGGGAACGCCCGCACATCCGCTCAGCCGAAGTCGAAGAACTCCTCGCCGAGACCACGCCGCTGGCTCAGGCGCCGAGCACAGCGTTCACTTTGCTCGACAATGCCGATATCCGCTACGGAACTGTCATCGACGTCGACGGTAGCACGGTGGAGCTGACGAAAGGACGTTACCTCGTGCTGCTCGAGCGGCGTGACAGGCGCGTACGGCAGCAGGCGTACGAGGTCTTCAACGCGCCCTACCTCGCACACCGGCACACTCTGGCAGCGTTGCTCAGCGCAGCGAACCAGCGTGACGTCTTCTACGCCCGGGCACGCCGGTACGAATCAGCACTCCACGCCGCGCTTCACCCGGACAATATTCCGATCGAGGTCTACACCACCTTGATCCAGCTGGTCCGGCAGCACGCACACCTCCTCCAGCGGTACCTCGCGCTGCGCAAGCGCGTGCTGGGACTGGAACGCGTGCGCACGTTCGATCTGTACGTCCCGCTGGTCGAGCGGCCAGAACGGTCGTACACGTATCCCGAAGCGCGTGAGCTCGTCATCGCTGCACTGGAACCGCTCGGACCGGACTATATCGAACCGCTCCGGCAGGGTCTGGCGAGCCGCTGGGTCGACGTACACGAAACCGTCGGGAAGCGCTCGGGAGGATACAGTCTGGGTGTTTACGGGGTACACCCGTACATTCTGCTCAACTGGAACGGTACGTTGCGCGAGGTCTTCACGCTGGCACACGAAGTCGGCCATGCCATGCACTCGTACTTCAGCTCGCGGGAGCAACCGCACCCGACAGCCGAATACACGATCTTCGTCGCTGAAGTCGCCTCGACGTTCAACGAGCGACTGCTGACCCATTCCCTCCTCGCGCGGGCGACCGACCCTCGAGAACGGGCGGCGCTGGTCAACGACGCACTCGACACGTTCCGTACCGTCCTGTTCCGGCAGACGCTGTTCGCCGAGTTCGAACTGGAAACGCACCGTGCCGTGGAGCGCGGAGCGGGACTGAGTGCCGACGGCCTCTGCGAGCTGTACGGGCGCTTGCTCGCCGAGTATTACGGCCCCGATCTCGAATTGGACGAGGAAGTGCGCCACGAGTGGAGCCGAGTGCCGCACTTCTATCGGGCCTTCTACGTCTACCAGTACGCGACCGGGCTGGTGGCAGCGACCGCGCTCGCCCGGGCAGTCCTGAGCGGGGACGAGGCAGCACGGCAACGCTACCTCCGGTTCCTGGCAGCTGGCTCGTCGAAGGACTCGCTCGACCTCTTGCGCGATGCTGGCGTCGATCTGACGACGCCGGAACCGTACCTGGCTGCTTTCGCGACGATGGAACAGGATCTGGCCACGCTGGAGGAGGCCCTGACGCAACTGGGAACGCTCGGGCGAAGCTGATCACGGTGGACCGACCGAACGAGAGGATGCGTCCAGCCGCCCTGGTGCTCGTGTCCGGGCGGATCGTTCGGAAACACGCGCGCCAGCTCGTTCACGGGCGCATCGGCTCGCGCGGCGCACGCACAGGCCAGGCTGCGGTATCGGCTCTCACCTCCGCGCCTCCGCGCACCGCGACGTGGAGCGCGACGGTACCTGCCATCAGCTTGCGGAAGTGCACGTCCGCGAACCCAGCCGTGCATAGGAGTTCGGCGAGTTCCGGTGCGCGCGGGAAGGCCGCGGTCGACCGCGGGAGATAACTGTAAGCTGCGCGGTCGCCGCTCACGAGGCCACCGAGCCAGGGAACGACGCGATCGAAATAGAGCCGCAGCAGGGGTGCGAACGGTCCCTCGAACGGTGTCGTCTCCAGGATCACCAGCACCCCGCCGGGACGGAGGACGCGGGCGAACTCGCGGATCGCCGCCTCGTAGTCGGGGAGGTTGCGCAACCCGAAGCCGATCGTACAGGCGTCGACCGACCGGTCCCGAAACGGCAAGCGCATGGCATCGCCACAAACCAGCGTGATACGAGCCACCTGCTTCTCCAGCCGCTTGCGGGCGGCGTGCCGCAGCATCTCCAGACTGAAGTCGAGTGCGAAGACGTGGGAAGCCCCCTGTGCGACGAGCTCGAAGGCCAGGTCGCCGGTACCGGTCGCGATATCGAGCACGACGCTGGGACGACGAGCCAGGGCGGCACGTGCGGCAGCGCGACGCCACGAGACGTCGCGTCCGAGCGACATGAGACGGTTCATCACGTCGTACCGGGGAGCGATCCGGTCGAACATACGCCGGACTTCGGCCGGCGGTCGCAACGCGCCACGGCGAGCCATCGCACCTCCCTCTTCGTGGTCAATCCTAGCGCGCCGACTCGCGGCGATAAGTACCGACGAGTTCGCCGGTCGCCAACACGTGGCCCTCGACAGCCCGCAGCACCGCAGCCCGCTGTGCTCCCGGGGGCAGACCGGTCAGGCGATCGAGAGCGTACAGCCGGAAGGCATACCGGTGCGGGGGACCCGGCGGTGGGCACGGCCCACGATAGCCGAGCGTGCCGAAATCGTTCCGACCTTGTCGCGCCCCATTCGCGAGCGATTCCGCAGTGGGTAGGCCCGGCGGGAGCGAGCGCGTGCCGGCAGGCAGATCGTAGAGCAACCAGTGGGTGAAAAGCCCGCTCGGGGCATCCGGGTCCTCGACGACGAGGACGAAGGCGACGGTTCCAGCCGGTGGATCGGACCAGCTCAAAGGAGGAGACCGGTCGGCGCCATCGCAGGTGTAGTCGGTCGGGATCGGACCGCCAGGCGCGAACGCCGAACTGGTCAGACGCAGGCTGGGTGCTGGCGACAGAGTCGTCGGCCTCAGTTCCGCGCTGGTACAGGCAAGGCCAAGCGTCATGCCGACGAGCGCACCCGTGAGAAGAAGCCGCAACCACACCGAGTACAGGTGGACGCGGATCCTTTCGCGACAACGCTCCATGGTCCATCCCGGTGGGTACCGACAGCGTACTTTCGGTCGTGAGGGTACTCCATGAGCAAGACGATCGAAAGCGGTCACTCCGAGTGAGCGACACGCAGGGGAGGCGAGCAACCTCCGCACCGGGATTGTGCCTGGCAGGTCACCACAGTACACTCTCGGCTGTTGGTTCACCCTAGGGAGGAGCGATGGAAGCACAGCAGCAATCACGGAGCGCGATCCGTCGGCATCCCGAGCGTGCCGTGCCGCAGGAGGCAGCTGCGATCCTCGCCGCGGGGATCGTCGCGCACGTGGGCTTTTGCGACGACGAACAACCGTTCGTTATCCCGATGTCGTACCACTATGACCCACAGCGACCGGACCGGTTGTACTTGCATGGGGCGCGGGAAAGCCGACTGTTGCAGGTGCTCGCTGCTGGCGCACCGGTGTGCGTGGCGGTGACGCTGGTCGACGGGCTGGTCTATTCGCGAACTGCCTTCAACCACTCGATGAACTATCGGAGCGTCGTGTGCTTCGGGCGAGCCCGGGTGATCGCGAGCGAAGCCGAACAACGGGCGATCTTCGAGGCGATGACGGAACGCTACTTTCCGGGCCGACGCGTCGGTGTGGACTATCAGGGAGCCACCAGACAGCAGCTGGATGCGACACTGCTCGTCGAGGTCGAGATCGAGGAGTGGAGCGCCAAGGCGCGCCGGGGTGGGCCGAAAGGGCCGTACGACGCCGACCCGACCGCACCAGGCACGGCTGGCGTCATACCGTTGTAGCGAGAGCGCGTGCGCGGGCAGTATGCCGTCACTCTTCGAGGGGTTGGCGGCCCCGAAACCCGGCATCGAGTTCGTGCCAGAAGGCGACTGTCGGCTCGTCGACCTTCCAGCACAGGTAGACTTCACGGCCGTCACGTAGGCTGGGAAAATCGACTAACCCCATGTCGAGATCTTTGACCTCGACACCCAGCTCGTGCACGGCGCGAACCTTTTCACGGATCGCGCGCACCAACGTGGCGATCCGCTCCTCGTGTGCCTGAAGCTTCTGGGCACTGCCATTGAGGAAGGCGAGGGGCGCAATCCGGCGCAGCTCGTTGAGCTCGCGATCGAGCTCGCGCTTCTCCGACTGGAGCGCAAGGAGAATATCCCGCAACCGCGGAACGAGCGCGCGGGCTTCTTCGACCGTGAAGTAGCGACGGCTCCGGCGCTCCATACGAGGACTCCTGGCACTCACGGAGCATGGCGATCGGCCTGTCCGATCAGACGTGCGGCTCACACCGGGCGGTCGGGGCAGGCCGCATGCCACTCGGCCGGGCAGTGAGTTTATCATCGAGCGGGCGTGGCGGCGGTGGAGGCTTCGATGATGCGACTTACAACGAAACCAGAGGCGAAAGCGCGTAGGGCAGCACTCATTGGCCACTCGCTGCTGGCTACGACTGCTGTGCTGTGGGGTTCCTCGTTCATCAGCACGCGTCTCATCGTCGGCGAGGTGCCGCCGCTCCTCCTGGGCTTCCTGCGGGGGCTCCTGGCGGTTGTCGTTCTCGGTGCGGTGGCGCGCTGGAACCGTGTACCGCTTCGAACAAGCTTCGGCGATTGGCTGCCGCTGGCGCTGCTCGGCGCACTCGGAGTCGGATACTTCTACCTGGGGCTCAACCTGGCTCTCCAGTGGACAACCGCAGTGACGGCATCGCTGTTGAGCCTGCCGTACCCAGCGTTAACAGCTCTCGCTGCCTGGCTCTTCTTGCGCGAGCGCCTCAGCGTGCACCAGGTCGTCGGCATCGCGCTCGCCGGTGCCGGCGCAACCTGGTTGACACTCGAGTCGGCACAGGACAGCGTCGGTGGCGCCTGGATCGGCAACCTCCTGGTCCTTTCGATCACGGTCGCGTGGACGGTGTACACCCTGATCGGGCGCCGAATCCTGCCGCGCTGGTCGCCGCTGGCAGCGACCTTCCACGTGATGCTTTCCGGAACGCTGCTCCTCGCTGTCGGCGCTGGGCTGGAGTACCTGAGCGGCGCGCGGCCGGTCTGGACAGGCCAGACGATGCTCTTGACGCTGTACCTGGGTATCGTCTGCACAGGTATCGGGTACACGTTCTGGAACAGCGGGTTACGGCTGGTGCCGGCAGCCGCCGCGAGCGTGTACATGTACCTGCAGCCGCTGACGGTGCTGGTGCTGGCGATACCGGTGCTGGGAGAACACCCCACACCGGGGACGTTCGCCGCTGGTGGGCTGGTGCTCATCGGTACGGCGCTGGCAGCGCGACGGACCGGAGGGGACTGACCGATCCGCTACACTGGACCGAAGATGCAGGGTCGCGGCACGGACGCACAGAGCAGTGATGGAGGACGACGCGAACGATGGCGAAGCGAAAGACCGCGCTCATCACGGGGATAACCGGCCAGGATGGTTCGTATCTCGCCGAATTTCTCCTCGAACAGGGCTACCGGGTCGTCGGGATGCAGCGTCGCTCCAGCACGGAGACGCTGTGGCGGATCGCCCACCTTCTGGACAAGATCGAACTCGTGCAAGGAGACCTGCTCGATCAGCTCTCGTTGATCGAGATCATCCGAGAATACCAGCCGGACGAGGTGTACAACCTGGCAGCGCAGTCGTTCGTCCCGACATCCTGGCAACAACCGGTGCTGACCGGTGAATTCACAGCGCTCGGGGTGACGCGCCTGCTGGAGGCCATCCGCCTGGTCAAGCCGGATACGAAGTTCTATCAGGCGAGTTCGTCCGAGATGTTCGGCAAAGCAGTGGAAGTGCCCCAGAACGAGCGCACACCGTTCTACCCCCGCTCTCCTTACGGCGTGAGCAAGGTCTACGGGCATTACATTACGATCAACTACCGGGAAAGCTACGGACTGTTCGCGGTCTCCGGCATCCTGTTCAATCATGAGAGTCCGCGACGGGGTCTGGAGTTCGTGACGCGCAAGGTGACCCATGGCGTGGCCAAGATCAAGCTCGGTCTGGCGAAGGAATTACGGCTGGGCAACCTGGAGGCTCGCCGCGACTGGGGATACGCGCCGGATTACGTGCGTGCGATGTGGCTGATGTTGCAACAAGACCAGCCGGACGATTTCGTCGTCGGAACCGGGAAGACGTACTCGGTGCGCCAGCTCTGCGAGATCGCGTTCAGTTGCGTGGGGCTGAACTGGGAAGACTACGTCGTCGTCGACCCCTCGCTGTTCCGCCCGGCGGACGTCGATCTGCTGGTGGCCGACGCGACCAAGGCACGCACGGTCCTCGGGTGGCGCCCGACCGTGAGCTTCGAGGAGATGATCGAGCTCATGGTGGACGCTGACCTACGGCTGCTCAAAGGAGAGCGGGTACCGCCAGGCATGGTGGCACCGGTCGTCCGTCCGTGAGCGCCCTTTCTCGAACCGGTGTGCCGTCCACCATGCCCCCGGTGCGCAGCCAGAAGCAGGGGCATGAGGATCGTTCACTCATGCGGTACCGATAGGAGCGGCGGGCGGACGATTTCCCTGCCCCACAGCGTGACAGTGCATGGCGATTCGGCCACAATGGAGCGCAGCAGCATCCCGAGGCGAGCGCGCCACCCTGGACGATCTCGCGGAGTGCCGGTCGGATACGGGAGAGGACTGCAGGATGAGCGGAGGCACCGAACAGCGGCTGCAGAGGGGGCTCGGCATCGCGCGTGTCGTTTCCGCCTATCTGCCGCTGGGACTGGCGAACTGGCTCATTCGCCAGGGTGCCCGGCGGGTCAAACTTCGGCCGGGAGTCGAGCGCGCGGAGGTCGAAGCTGACGGCGTGCGGTGCGTGTGGCTGCTGCCACCCAATGCCCCTGCCGACCGTGTGCTGCTGTACCTGCATGGCGGGGGCTTCGTCTTCGGGCTGAGTGCGCAGCACCTCGCCATGGTTGCCGAATTGAGCCTGCAGCTGGGGATCCGAGCACTGCTCCCGGACTACCGGCTCGCTCCGCACCATCCCTGGCCTGCGGCACTCGAGGACTGCCTGACCGCCTACCGGTGGCTGCTACGCCAGGGCTATCCGGCCCAGCGGATCGTGGTCGCCGGTGACTCGGCTGGCGGCAACTTGACCATCACGCTCGCGATGGCGCTGCGCGATGCGGGCGAGCCGCTTCCGGCGGCACTGGCGTGCCTTTCGCCGGTCGGGGATCTTTCCAGTAGCGAAGAGCGGGGGCGCACCTTCGTCGATCCGGTCCTGCACCCACGGGCGATCCGGCGCTTCAATCGCTCGTACATCGACGGGCACGACGCACGGCATCCGTTGATCTCACCGGTTTTCGGCGACTGGCATGGCCTCCCGCCGCTGCTCATCCATGCCGGGGAGAACGAGCTCCTGCGCGAGGATGCCGAGCGGATGGCGCGCGCAGCCCAGCAGGCTGGGGCTGAGGTGGAACTGGCGATCTACCCGCGGATGTGGCACGTCTGGCAACTCAACCTGGAACTCCCGCAGGCACGCGACTCGCTGGAGAAGATCGCGGCGTTCCTGCGGCAGTACCTCGAGGCAGAACGCGCAACGACCGCGCGCGATTAGAAGGGCAAGTCGACTCCATCAACGTCGGGCTCGCCGGTTTCGGGCAGCTCGACAGAGCGTATCTCCCAGGCGTCCGATTCCAGTCCGCTCAGGAGCGCACTTCGTCCGACCGCCGGGCGGAGGACGACGAGATGCTGTGTGGCTCGACTCAGCGCGACCGCTGCCGCTCGTCGCCACAGGCGGATCGATTCTTCGACCTCGTCGATCGGTGGATCGGAGAAACCGGCTGGCGGCGGCTCCCAATCGGGGAACAGGACAAACACCGCAGGGAACTCAAGCCCTTTGGCGTTGTGCCAGGTGAGGATCTTGACCGTGGGCTGAGTCGAGAGCGGTTGCCCACGCCCGACGCGCTCGGTCGGGATCTGCGCGTGCCGGAGGGCAGCGTCGACCGCATGGGCGTCCTGATTTCGTGGCACGAGCACAGCGCAGTGATCCCATGGGAGACGCTGTTCCTGTCGCAGACGGCGGAGTTCTTCCGGCAGAACGGTCTGCCACGTTTCCCAACGGGCCAGGGTGAGGACGAGCGGCCGGTGCCGACCGCTCCGTTTTCGGTCGAGCGGCGGTTCGGTTCGGGTGGTGGTGTCCGGCACAGCGTTCCGATACGCGCGGACAGCAGCCGCGATCTCGGGCGGACAGCGATGACTGGTGCGCAAGGACAGACGCACGACCTGGCGCCTGGCGCGGACGTCCAGAGCATCACGACGTTCCAGCTCCTGGACGATGAGTTGCCAACCGAAGCAGCGCAGGTAGATCGACTGTGCCTCGTCACCGACGAGCACGAAGCGACCGGGATCGAGGCACAACGCCTGCAGCAACCGGACGGCGACCGGACTCAAGTCTTGCACTTCGTCGACCACGACCACGTGATAGCGACGGATCTCGGGATCGTTGCGGATACGGTCGAGCGCGAGCTGGCGAAGCTCCTCATGGAGGAAGAGATTTTCGGCTCGGAGTCGATCGGTCAAGGTCTCGTACAACACCCAGATCGCCTCACGCTGGATGCGCTGCAGTGGCAGGCGTCGACCGGTACGGTCGGCAACGAGATACTCGTCCAGGCACGTCAGACCGCGCCCGATGATGACCTCAGTTATCTCGTCCAGGAGGTATTCGGGGGTGATTCGGCGCAGGCTTCCAGCGAGCTGCCGATCGCGCTGCGGGTCAGGACTCAGCGGGCGCTCGAATGCTTGGACGCGAGCCGTCTGCACCCACGGACGGGCTTGCAGGTCACGCAGCACATTACCCTGGGGGATATCAGGGCACAGCTCGGTTACGAGGGCATCGAGCGTCTTGACTTCAGTGCGGAAGCGGGTCTGTGGCGAGAGACTCGAGCGGATCATCTGACGAGCGAACTCGGCGAGCGTCCTCGTGTAGGTGACGAAGAGGAAGCGCGCATCAGCATCGTCGATCTTGCAAGCGAACTCCTCGAGTGCACGGATCGCGACGAGTGTCTTGCCGGTACCCGCAGCGCCAGTGATGACGAACGGCCCCTCCTGTGTCGCGATCGCTTGGAGCACCTCGCGCTGGGAGTCATCGAATACCAGTTCGAGCCTCGCGCGGCCGGTCAAGAGATCCTGAACGGGCCGTGATTCGTCGAAGGAGTAGATTGCCTCGTCGAGGAGCTCGTCGAGTTCGACCCCACAAGCGAGATCGAGCACGCGGCGGGTGAGTCGCTCATCAGGGAGGCGCTCCGCGATCTCGAGCAGCTCGTCTTCCGTGCGGCAGGCGAGCAAGGCATCATGGAACTCGGGCGGCACGCCGAGCCGTTCCAGCTCGGGTTTCGTGAAGGGACGCTGCAAGGGACGCTCCGGTGGCTCGGCCAGGCTCTCGTTCTCGGGGGCTGGAGCAGCCTGGTGCAACGCGAGGTCCTCATCGTGCGGCTCCCTGATGATGATATACCCCTTGCCGAGCGGTAACGCATCCTGACGGTAGGCGTCCTTGCGGTGCTCGATGCTGAGCAAGATGACCAGACACTCCGGATCGATCCGGTAGAAGACCCGGTACTCGTTCACCCGCCAGCGATAGACGTCGGGGTATTGTTCCAGCCGCATTTTGTTGTTCGAGCCGTCGGGATGCGGATCGGCACGGAGTTCGGGCAACCGCCGCCAGATGAGCTCCTGAATTTTCCGGGGAAGACCAGCCAGCGAACGCCCGAACGACTCGGTCATGGCGAGGCGGTAGTGATCGCACATCCGACACCTCCGGGAGCCGGTGCCACCGTGCGTGCTGCACCGGCCAGTTTCTCGATACGAACATGCTTTGTCAACTCTCCGGGTGATCCGTCTCGTGCACGACCGAGCCCGCCCTGTCGAGGCAGGTGAACGTCCAGCGGGGACGACTGCAGAGCGAGGTCGAGCGAATGCGAACGGGGCAGAATGGCCTTTCCTTGCGGGACAGTGGGAGGGTACGGCACGCCGAGTCGGCAGTCGTCAGCCCAGGTGGGAGAACCGTCCACTGACCGGACACGCTCGCATCCACGGTCATCGAAGCGATGCTAAGAAGAAAACCGGTTCAGCGCGCCGGTGAGTCCTGCATCGCTTCCCGCGGAGCACGATCGGTGCTCGCAGCGACATGGACGATCTCCGCTTCGGCTCCCCAGCCGGTGGGGAGACGGCTGACGACGGGAAGGCCGACAGCCGTGGCGAGACTCGTCGCGACCGGGTCGGGCGTGACGACGGCGACCTCGACATCGTGCTCGAGCGCGTTCCGGCTGATGTCCTGGAACAGTGGGAGGTCGCTCCACTCGACGATGCCCGGTGGGACGATCAGCACGACATCGCGCCGTGCCGGCGACGCGAGCCAGGCTGGCAGGTCATACAAGCGGGTTCGGTCGTCCAAGGTGACGATCTGTCGCGGTGGCGGATGGCGAAGCTCCTCCAGCACCGAGAGCACGATGATCTTGAATGCAGCGAGCGTCGGCACGGCGAGGAGAAGCCCGAGGATGCCGGCGAGGCTCGCACCAGCCAGGACCCCGAAGAGGACAACGACAGGATGCAAACGCACGAAATGGCCGACCAGCTGGGGAATCACGAAGTGATCCTCGAGAACGCGGAGTACGAGGTAGACCACCGCGACCACGATCGCGAGCTGGAGCGAGGACCAGCCGAACGGTGCGGTTCCCTGGGTCAGCGCGACACTGACCGCGATCGCTCCAGCCGTCCAGGGACCGACGAAGGGGATGAGCTCGAGAAGACCGGTCGCGATCGCGAGGGCGAGCCGGTACTTGACTTCCAGGATCGTCAGCGCGACGTAAGTCGCCGTTGCCATGATCGCGAAGAGGACGAGCTGGGCGCGGACGTAGGCGCGGAACGTCGCATCGACCTGGCCGAGGATCCGACCGACCGTTCGCTGGTGGCGACGCGGCGCGAGCGCACGCAGCCGCGCCACGAGCGAGCGTCCCTGCAGCAGGCCGTAAAAGCTCACGAGAAAGAAGACGAACGACTTGATGAGCGCTTCGACGGTGGCGAGCACGAGCGGAACAGCTTCACGGCTGAAGCGCTCGGCGAGCGCCTGAGCAGCGGCATCGAGACGACCCAACACAGCACTCGTGTCGATGACGATCTCACCGATACGGATCTCGGGAGTGCGCGCCAGACGCTGTTCGATCGTCTCGACGATGTCCGGGACGAGACGCACCAGAGACTGCACCTGCTGACCGAGCGACGGTGCAATGAGGACACCAGCCAAAACGAGCAGGCCGAAAAGGACGACATAAAGAATTACAATGACAAGCACCCGCGGCAAGTGACTGCGACGTTCAGCCCAGTCGACCAGCGGATGGACGAGATAGGCGAACACTGCTGCGACGATAAAAGGAGTCAAGATGTGGGCGAGATGGAGCAGCGCGTAGCCGAGGACAAGCACGAGCAGTGCGGTGACGACGAGCAGCTCGCGAGACTGGCGGATCCGATCGATGAGATGCATTCCGCTCGCCTCGTTCCTACCGATCTCTCAGCCATGAACGCAGGCGGAGAAGTAGCCCGCTGAGCATTCTACACGAGCAGGCACCGCATTTTGCGCTCGTCAGCTTCAGGACGCAATACCGGGTACTCGGGGCCATTTCAGTCAGCGGGAAACACGACGCGGACTCGCGAGCAATCCGCTCGTCATCAAGGCGAGCAAAGCCAGAACGATCGCGAGGACGAAGACCGCCTCGAAACCGAGCCGATCGACCACGAAGCCGCCGAGCATCGGTACGAGCGCGACGACCCCCAACACGGAGTTCGTTACACCGACCAGGGTCGGGCGTTCGTTCGGGCGCGCCAGATCGAGAACAGCGGTGAAATTGGCCAGCATTTGTGCGGAGAGCGCAGCACCGTAGGCCAAGAACACGAGCGCGAACGAGACGAAGGCGAAGCGTTCCACGTCACTGACGAGCACGAGGAAACGATCCCAGCGCACGAGGGCGCCGAGCGTGAGTGCCAGGAGCGGCATGAGGAGGCGCAGCACCGTCGTGAGCTGCAACAACTGGCGATTCCCCCTGCGGGAGACGACCCAGCCCCAGAGCGGATTGGTCGCCACCCGTGCGACGGCTGAAAGCGCGAGGTACGTTCCCGCTGCCTCAGCAGGCAAGCCGAGTCGATGCTGCGCATAAACGATGAAGAACGGATCGGCGATCGTCGAGAGCGCGAGAAAGGAACGGAAAACGAGGAAACGCCGGACCGACCGACGAGCGAGTACCGCTGGCAGATCGTCGAGCCAGGCTCGGAGCGAGCGCGGTTGCGCAGGAACCGGGCGCTCCGCCATCCACAGCGTGGTATACGCGGCGAGTGCCAGAACAGCGAACGAGGTCGCGAACAACATGGCGAACCCGGCGTCACCGCTGGCAAGCGCCCATTGCACGATCAAACCAGCCAGAAGCGCCAGCAGAGCGCCCCAGAAGTTGCGCTGGCTGAAGAAGAAACCGCGTCGGTCGGCCGGGATGGCACGGGCACTCAGTTCGACGAGCGGCACGAAGGCGAAACCAGCCGCAATATTGTACAGTGCGTAGCAAAGGAAGAAAGCCCAAAGCACCTGCCGGTCGGCTTCGAGCCCGCCAGCCAGGACGACAGCTGCAAGCAGCCCGATCGCGGCTGCCCGCACGATGCCACCCCAGGCAGCCCAGGGCAACTGCGAGCGACGCCCTTCGACCAGTGCAGCGGCAACCGCTTGCGGCAAGAACCAGAGGCTCACGCTGAGCGCTGGCACAAGTCCAACGAGGACACGGCTCTCGGTCAACCGATCGACGAAGACCGCGAGCACCAGGACGGGATGGATGAGCGCATCCCCGAGCAGAAGAAGCGCACCATTGGCGACACCGAACACGAAACTCCGCTGGACACGTCGCCGATCCTGGTGGCTCGGACGCTGTGTTTCGGGTGCCTCCGCTAAGGCAGGCCGGGCAGCCGGCGGAGTACCGGTCATGGCACCTCTCGCTCCGTTCCGTCCCTCGACCGAGGCCGGCACCATCGTAGCCCAAAATCGCCCACCAGGCGAGTCGAGGCCCAGCCAAACATTCTGTGGTGACGGGAAGAATCGCCGATTCAGGTACGGCACGCACTCCGTCTGCATCTCCCGCTGACCATCTGCACCGGTGTGCACGAGCGAGGCGGCACGCGCGTTGGAATACTCGAGGTGGGTGCGGCGTGTGACTCGAGGAAGGAGTGCCCGTGCTGCGACCGCTGTACCGTTGGGAACATCAGGATCGCCCGTTGCGGCGACTGGATCTGGCGGAAGATCCCCTGGAGCAATTCCTCCGCTGGTACCGCGAGGCTGAAGCAGCCGAGCTCCGCTACCCGAATGCGATGGCAGTGGCGACCGCGACGGCGGACGGCAAGCCATCGGTCCGGATGGTTCTCCTCCGGCAGGTCGACCAGCGTGGCTTCGTGTTCTTCACCAACTTGGAGAGTCGGAAGGGGCGCGAGATCGCCGAAAATCCGCGTGCTGCATTGCTGTTCTACTGGGAACCGCTGGAACGGCAGGTGCGGATCGAGGGGCGCGTGGAACTGGTCTCTCCAGAAGAAGCCGACGAGTACTTCGCGACACGCCCGTACGGCAGCCAGGTCAGTGCCTGGGCCTCGCGGCAGAGTGAACCGATCGCGTCACGGGCAGAGCTGGAGCGACGGCACGAGGAATTCGCGGCGCGCTACCCGGAAGGCGCTGTCCCGCGACCACCGTACTGGGGTGGATACCGGGTGGTACCGGACGCCTACGAGTTCTGGCAGGGACGCGCGGATCGCTTGCACGACCGGTTCCGCTACGAGCGACGGCCGGACGGCAGCTGGACGATCGTCCGGCTGCAACCGTAGGGGGTCAGATGACAGCGTGCACCTTCTGCAGCATCGTTGGAGGCGAACTTCCCGCAGTGCTGGTGTACCAGGACGATCGCCTGTTCGCTTTTCTCGACCACCGGCCACTTTTCCCAGGCCATACTCTGGTGATTCCGCGCGCCCATGTGCCGACACTGGCCGAACTCCCGGAGGACCTCCTGTTACCCTTGTTCGGGCTGGTCCAGCGATTGACACGAGCCATTCCCCTCGCGCTCGAGGCACAAGGGACGTTCGTCGGGATCAACAACCGAGTGAGCCAGAGCGTGCCGCACCTGCACGTGCACGTCGTCCCGCGACGACGCGGCGACGGTCTGCGCGGCTTTTTCTGGCCGCGGCAGCGGTATCCCTCCAGCGAGGCGATGCAGGAGGTGGCAGCACGGATCCGCCTCGCCCTCGCGCAGGCATGAGGCGGTGACGGCGCGCCACAGGAACCCGCGACGAAGCAGCCCGGCAGCGGTAAACTCGACAGAAAGAAGAATAGTGCCCGCGAGTTCGGTCTCTGACGGAGGTGGGAGCATGAAGCCGGCTGTGCTGGTGATCGACATGCTGAACGACTTCGTGACAGGGAAACTCGGGAACGAGCGGGTCCGCAGCGTCGTCGAGCCGATCCGCAAGCTGCTCGCGCGTGCGCGGGAAGCAGGCATCCCGGTGGTGTACGTGGGAGACGCGCATCTCCCGACTGATCCGGAAATCGCGGTGTGGGGTCCGCACGCGATGAAGGGGACGAAGGAGGCCGAGACGATTCCGGAACTCGAACCTAAGCCCGGCGACACGGTGCTGGAGAAGCGCACCTACAGCGCTTTCCACGAGACAGGGCTCGATCTGCTCCTTCGCTCGCTGGGTGTGGATACCGTCGTCATCACAGGCCTGCACACGAATATCTGCTGCCGGCACACGGCAGCCGACGCGTTCGCTCGTGGGTACCGGATCGTCGTTCCCGAGGACTGCGTGAACGCGTTCACTGAAGAAGAGCACCGGGAAGGGCTGGCGTACCTCCGGCGTGTCTACGGTGCGCGCCTGACGACGAGCGACGAGCTCGCGCGGGAGTGGGAGCACCAGCCGACCGTCTCCGCCTAAACCGGCTGACACGCGCACGCCAGCTGACCAGTCGGTCGCTGGTCACGAGCTCAGTCGGCAGCGCTCTCCCGGGTGGGGATGCACGATGGGATCGAGACGAGCGATGTACGACCTCGTCGTCATCGGCACGGGGATGGGTGGCGGGACGCTGCTGGCTGGCCTCTGCGACAGCGGGTTGCGGATCCTGGCGATCGAGCGTGGCGACTTTCTCCCCAGCGAAGAACAGAACTGGCAGGTCGATGCGGTCTTCGGCGCTCGCCGGTACCGTACCTGTGAAACGTGGCTCGACGGGCAGGGTCGCTGGTTCGTCCCGAACCTCCACCCATGGGTCGGGGGAAACACGAAAGTCTACGGTGCCGCGCTGGTACGCCTGCGGCGCGAGGACTTCGCACCGGTCGAGCACGCCGAAGGGATTTCGCCCGGCTGGCCGATCACCTACGAGGAACTGGAGCCGTATTACTGCCTGGCGGAACAGCTGTACCTCGTGCACGGGAGCAGCGGCGAGGATCCGACCGAGCCACCGCGCTCCTGCCCGTACCCGTATCCACCGGTTCCGCACGAGCCGGTTGTCGCTGAGCTGGCCGCACAGCTGCGGCAGGCTGGCCTGCATCCCTCGGCGCTTCCCCTGGGCATCGACCTGCGCCTGAACGGTCGGTGCCTGCGCTGCAGCACGTGCGACGGCTTCCCCTGCCGGGTGCACGCCAAAGCGGACGCTGATGTGCGGGCCGTGCGACCGGCCCTCCAGTTTCCGACGGTCGAGCTGCGGCCCCGCACCGTCGCGCGGCGGCTCCTGACCGATGCGACCGGGCGACGCATCCGGGCCGTCGAGGTTGAATCGGGCGGAGAGGTCTTCGAGATCCTCGCCGAGCAGTTCGTCGTGGCCGCTGGTGCGGTGCACTCGGCAGCCCTCCTGCTGCGCTCGGCGAACGACACGCACCCGCACGGGCTGGCCAACCGGTCGGGTGCCGTCGGGCGCTTCCTCATGGCCCACCACAACACGCTCCTCATGGCGATCGATCGGCGGCGGGAAAACGCGACGACGTTCCAGAAAACGCTGGCGGTGTTCGACTTCTACTGGCGGACGCCCGCGTTTCCGTATCCTGCCGGATCGTTGCAGTTGATCGGGAAGCGGTCGCCCGAGACAGTCGCCCTGTCGTTTCCCGCACTGACCATGGACGAGGCACGGGACATCGCCGCCCACAGCGTGGACTGGTGGTTGCTCTCCGAGGATCTGCCGCATCCGGAGAACCGGGTGACGGTACGGAGCGACGGGCACATCCAGGTCACGTGGCATCCGACGAACGGCGCGGCGCATACCGCGCTCCTCCGCGCCGCCCGCGAGGTGCTGGAGGCGTGCGGATACCGCGAGTACCTGGTGCAGTCGATCGGTCTCGATGGGGTGGCCCACTACTGCGGTACGGTGCGTTTCGGGAAAGACCCAGCGACGTCGGCGCTCGATCCCAGCTGCCGAGCCTGGGAGATCGAAAATCTCTGGGTCGTCGACGCGTCGGTGTTTCCCTCGTCCGGAGCAGTCAATCCAGCCCTGACGATCGCGGCCCTGGCGCTGCGGGCGGCTGACCACCTGCGGCGGCAGTTCGGGATCGCAACGCCAGTCCGCGAGACGGTGCAGCGGCTGACTGGAGCACAGTTGCACCAGTGATCGGGTCTCGTCGGGGCTGATCAGATCGACTCCGCAGCGTCGTTATCGGGTCGTGCGCGGCGGTGCGCCGCGGTCGCCTTGCGCGTCCCTCTCACTTCCGCGATAGTGCGTGGGCGAGGGACGGAGGAAGTCAGAATGACGACGCGAGACCGGCTGGAGAACGTCATCGCGGAAGCATGCCAGGCTCGGGGCGTTCCCGGGATGGTCGTCGGCCTACTGACGGAGCAAGGGCGCCAGGTGGTGGAGTACGGCGTCGCGAGCGTGGAGACCGGCTGCCCGGTGCGACGCGACACGCTGTTCCAGATCGGCTCCATCACGAAGGTCTATCTGGCAACACTCGCGATGCGGCTCGTCGAGGAGGGGAAGCTCGCGCTGGACACGCCGGTCATCTCGTACCTCCTCGATCTCGAGCTGGCCGACCCGGCGGCACGCGAGGCGATCACGCTGCGTCATCTGCTGACGCACACGAGCGGGCTGGAAGGCGACCGCTTCGACGACTACGGGTACGGCGACGACGCGCTCGCACGCTACGTGGCAGGGTTGCGCCAAGCACGGCAGATTCACCCGCCTGGTCGCTTCTGGAGCTACTGCAACAGTGGGTTTTCGCTGGCGGGACGCGTGATCGAGGTGGTGACCGGACAAGCGTTCGAGGACGCGATGCGCGAGCGTCTCTTCAAGCCGCTCGGTCTCGAGCGGACGTTCTTCTTCGTCCAAGACGTTCTGGGCTATCCGTACGCATCCGGCCACCGGACGAACGAGCAGGGCCACCCTGAGGTGGTGCGTGACTTCGCCCTACCACGCAGCGTGCATCCGGCTGGTGGCATTTGGGCGACGATCGACGACCTCCTGACGTTCGCAGCGTTCCACCTCGGCCTCCACCAGGTGTTAGAGCCGCCGCTTTCGGCCGAGGGCGTGACACGACTTCAGGAGCCGCAGGTGGCCGCTGCCAACTGGGCCGATGCTTACGGGCTCGGCTGGGCGCTCTGGACGGTAGGCAGCGCGAGACTGATCGGGCACGGCGGGTCGACGAACGGGTTCCAGGCGCACCTCACGTTGCTGCCGGCACAGCGAGCGGCGGTGGCCAGCCTGACGAACCACGAGCAGGGGAGCGCGGCCGCCATCGAGGTCGAGACGTGGCTGCTCGGCGAGTGGTTCGGTATGCGGCCGGAGGCACCGCGACTGATGACGATACCGGAAGCGGAGCTGGCTCGCCTGGCCGGTACGTACGAATATCCGCTGGCGCGGATCAGGGTGGAACCAGTGACCGGTGGCTTGTGGCTGCGAGCGGTGCAGACACGCGGGCTCAGCCGGCAGCCGCGCGAACGGGCGCTCCCGCCGCTGTTCCTGCGGCCGATCGGGCCGGTCGTTTTCACGAGCGGGCCAGTGCGGGTCATCCCGAACCGGGTCGACTTCGTGTTCGAGGACGGTGCGACGCGGCCACGCTGGATCCGTGCCTTCGGCCGGCTGGCCGAGCGGACGAGCGACTGAGCATTCCAGCGTGTTGCCTCACCAGGCCGTCCAGCCACCATCGACCGGTAGCGTGACGCCGGTGATCATGCTGGCGGCATCGGAAGCGAGGAAGACGACCGCGGCGGCGACCTCCTCCGGCGTGCCGAGGCGGCCGAACGGGATGCGGCGCACGACTTCCTCGCGGAAACCAGGAATCCGCTCGAAGTAGGGACGGGTCAACGGCGTTTCGACGAAGGTCGGGGCGACAGCATTGACCGTGACATTGTAGGGAGCCCATTCGATCGCCAGCACCTTGGTGAGTTGGGAGACCGCTCCCTTGCTCGCACAGTAGGCAGCACGGTCAGCCATGCCGACGAGTCCCATCGTCGAGCCGATGTTGACGATGCGGCCGGAACGCTGCGCGACCATGTAGCGACCGGCTGCCTGGCAGCAGAAGAAGAGCCCTTTGGCGTTCGTGTCCATGATCGTATCCCAGGCGTCCTCGGTGACCTCCAGCGCCGACTGGGGAATGTTGAGTCCAGCACTGTTGACGAGGATGTCGATGCGTCCGAACCGATCAGAGGCCTGGTCGACCATCCGGCGGATCTGCGCGACATCGCGAACGTCAGCCACGACCGGATAGGCCTGTCGACCACGTGCCTCGATCGCCTGGGAGACCGCTGCGAGACGGTCGAGCGAGCGGCCCGCAACCGCGACATCGGCACCCGCCTCGGCGAGTGCGAGCGCACAGGCGTAACCCAGACCCGACGAAGCACCGGTGACGAGCGCGACCTTACCATCGAGCCGGAAGTCCAGCAGCGCACGATCTCGGCTCATCGCACACCTCCACATCCGCGGTTCCGCGACGGAGTTTCGGAGAGAGGTAGCATCCCGGGCAAGAGGGGAGATGTCACGGGCGGTACCAGCACGGCCAGAAGCGTGGCAACAAACTGTTGCGATTTTGTAACACCAGCAGCGTGGTGATCGTGTAGAGTGAGGATAGGTCCCGACGATTCGAGGCCGGGAACCCGAAACCCGCGAGGGAATCGGGAACCCGAACCGAGGATCGTCGGGGCCGTTTTTCTGTTCGAGTCTGTGGCGCGCTGCATCCGGTCGCGCGCCGGGGGCGACTGCCTGGATCACCCCGGCGATCGGCCCGCTACCGGCTGCCGTACCTGTCCGATGCCCAGTGCAGCGCGGCTGCGGCATCTCACAGCGGCCGGTCGTGCGGCAGAGCAAGCGACCGCGGGCAGGCGACCGGAGCGTGGCCGGTGCGATCTCGGCTCGGCTGGGTACTCAGTCCCTCGCCTCAGTTGCGCTGCATCCCGGCATGCGCTTCGATCACCTCGAGCAGGGCTGCAAAGTCACGGTCGGCTTTACCGGTCGCGACCGCCTCCAGCGCGTGCTGGCGGATGAGATCGGCGATCGGCAGCGGCGTTGCGGTCGCTTCGGCGAGGTCGAGCGCAAGGCGAATGTCCTTGAGTCCGAGAGCGAGACGGAAGCCGGGCGGGGCGAAACGGCGCTCGAGGAGCGTGCGACCGTAGCGCTCGACCAGGGGCGAGGAAAAGACAGCGGCAGCGACCTCGAAAAAGCGGTCGCGCGGGACACCGGCCTTCTCGACGAGAACGAACGCTTCGCCGAGGAGCTCGACCAGCGACAGGATAAGAAAGTTCCCAGCCAGCTTGACGGCATGAGCCTGCTCGGGGCGTTCGCCGATGACGAACTGCTGCTGACCGAGTGCGCTGAAGGCCGGCCGGAGTCGCTCGATCGCCGCGGGTGCCCCGCCGATCACCAGGCGCAGCGCTCCCTGGGCTGCAGCATCGGGCCGTCCGAAGACAGGTGCTGCCACGTAGTGTTGGTGGCGTGTCCGGTGGCGCTCAGCCAGTTCGGCCGAGTACCGGACGCTGAGAGTACTCGCGGCGACATGGATACCGTCGTGCGGCAGTCCGGCGAGAATCCCGTGCGGGCCAGCCATGACAGCCTCCGTCGCGGCATCGTCGGCGAGCATCGTGAACACCACGCCGACTTCGGCCGCCTCGAACGGCGTTGCGGCTCGCACGGCCCCGAGGGCGACGAGCTCGTCGGCGCGCTCCGGTGTCCGGTTCCAGACGACGACGCGGTGGCCAGCACGCAGCAGTGCCTGCACCATTCCGCGTCCCATGTTGCCGATTCCGACGAAACCGATATCCATCGCGGCCCCCCCTCACCGGTCACGTTGTGCCCGACGACAGTGCACGTCGGCCGTAGCGTACCGCGTCGCGCCGCAGCCGGCGAGGGGTCCCGTCACGTGGCGGACGTCGGCTCCACCGTGCCGGCGGGAGAGGAGCCGTCGAGTGCGCGGGCGCGTGCAGCCGCGGTGGTCGCTGCATCGAACCACATCGTGCACTCGCTCGCGGGACGGCGGGCCGGTGGCTCGGGCACGCTCGCAGGGAAACCCAGATAGACGAAGCCCAGAAGGACGGCACGATCGGAGAGGCCGAAGAACGCTTTCACGGCCGGGTCTTCGATCGCGCGACCGGTCCGCCAGATCGCGCCGAGACCGAGCGCGTGAGCGGCCAGGAGCATGTTCTGGATCGCAGCGACGCCAGCAGCGATCTCGTCGAGCAGCGGGCGGCGCGGATCCGGTTCGACGGCGACTGCGATGACGACCGGCGCGCGGAGCGGTTTCTGCCGGATCGCCTCACGCTTGTCGGCGGAGAGCGCGGGGTCGCGCGCCAGCACCTCGCCGAGCGCGTCGCGCGCCGAACCGGTCAGGACGAAGAACCGCCACGGTTGGGTAAGATGATGGTTCGGCGCCCAGACGGCTGCCTCCAGCACCTGCTCGATCAGGTCGCGCGGTACCGGATCTAGTCGCACCTGCTTGACGCTGCGCCGCTCGCGGATCGCGGCGAGGACAGCGTCTGCCTGGCTCGTCATGCGTTCGCTCACTTCCCGTGTCCCCTTCCGCCTCGCAAATCCCGAGTAATCTAGTCGTGTTTAAGGTTACCCCCACAGGGTGTGCCAGTCAAACCGGGCACGGGGTGTCTGCCAACATACCACGCTGCACCACCGCCGGTGGTTGATCGACTGAACGCACGCGCCAGGCTCGCCTGCTGCCGGCAGGCGAGCGGTCGGGGCGAGCGGGTACACGAGCCTCAACCGAGATCCTGCGGTCGATACTGGAGGGCTTCGGCGACGTGAACCGCGGCGATACGCTCCGAGCCAGCCAGATCGGCGATGGTGCGTGCGAGCTTGAGTACGCGGTGATAGGCACGAGCCGAAAGACCGAGCCGCTCGATCGCGGCACGCAGCATCCGCTCGCCAGCTTCGTCGAGCTGGCAATACTGGCGGATCTCGGCCGGAGTCATGTCGCTGTTCAGGCGCCGCGGATCACCGAAACGACGCCGCTGCACCGTGCGTGCCGCCTCGACGCGGGCCCGCACGGCCGCAGACGGCTCACCGGTGCGGTGGTCAGCCAGCTTCTCGTACTCGACGCGCGGAACATGCAGATGGATGTCGATCCGGTCGAGCAGTGGCCCGGAAATCCGCTTGCGGTACCGCGCGACCTCGTGCGCGCTGCAGGTACAGGGACGGAGCGGATCGCCATGATAGCCGCAAGGGCAAGGATTCATCGCCGCGACAAGAAGGAACCGCGCTGGGAATGTGACCGCACCGCTGGCACGCGAAATCGTCACCACGCGATCCTCCAGGGGCTGGCGCAAGACCTCGAGGACGCGTGGACTAAATTCCGGCAGCTCGTCGAGAAAAAGTACGCCGCGATGGGCGAGCGTCACTTCGCCCGGACGCGGCCAGGCACCGCCACCGATCATCCCGGCATAGCTCACGGTATGGTGCGGTGCTCGGAAGGGACGGTGGCGGATCAGCGGTGATCCGCTCGGGAGGAGGCCAGCCACCGAGTAGATCCGCGTGACTTCGAGCGCTTCCTCGCGCGTCAACGGCGGCAGGATGGTCGGTAGTGCCCGGGCGAGCAACGTCTTCCCGGCACCGGGCGGGCCGACAGCGATGACGTTATGCCCACCCGCCGCAGCCAGCTCGAGCCCGCGCTTGACATGTTCCTGCCCCTTGATTTCCGCGAAGTCGATGCCCGCTGGTGGGTCTCCGTCCAGCTCCACGGGCGTCGGCCCGACCGGCGCGATCGGCCGCCTGCCGGCCAAGTGCTCGATCAGCTCGCGGAGATGCCGAACCGGGACAACCTCGATCCCCTCGACCAGTGCTGCTTCGGCGGCATCCTCGGCTGGCACGATCGCCCGGCGGAGCCCATGCTCGCGAGCGACGCCGACCATCGGCAGAACGCCGTGCGTGTGGCGCACCGTGCCATCGAGCGAGAGTTCGCCCAGCACGACCGTATCGTCGAGGTCGGCTGCAACGTGCCCGGAAGCCAGCAGGATACCGAGCGCGATCGGCAAATCGTAGGCCGGGCCTTCCTTCCGGATATCGGCCGGGGCGAGATTGACCGTGATGCGACCGTTCAACGGTATCCGTGCTCCGGAGTTCCGGATCGCTGCACGGACACGCTCGCGCGATTCCTGGACGGCGGTATCAGGGAGGCCGACGATCGTCAAGCCGGGATTACCGGGACCGATAAAGACCTCGACCTCGACGAGCACACCATCGAGGCCGACGACCGCACAGCTCCGGACTCGTGCGAGCACGCTTCACCCTCCCGGAGCGCCGACAGCACGTGGAGTGATTCTAGCGATTGATCACGCGGGTAGCGATGATCAACTCTCCCGCAAACCGGAAAGCCAGCATGGAGCCCGTTCGCTTTCTCCTGGCCCGTGCTCGTTCACGAGACCCGTCGTCTCGTTCGGGGATCAAAGAGGTCACGAATAGCGTCGCCGATGAGATTCAGCGCCAGTACCGTCGCCGTGAGAGCGATACCCGGGAGGATCATCAACCACGGTGCCTCGCGTATGAACAACCGAGCTTCGCCAAGGATATTACCCCAACTCGGAAATTCCGGTGGTGGCCCCACCCCGAGGAAACTCAACGTGGCCTCACCTAAGACACCTTCGGCGAAGATGAATGTTGCCTGAATTGCGATGACAGACCAAGCATTCGGCAAGACATGGTGGACGAGGATGTGCCAGTCCGTGGCGCCCAAAGTACGGGCGGCTTCCACGAACTGATACTCACGAACCGCGAGCACGATACTGCGGACGACACGAGCCACACGTGGTACAAAGATGACTCCCAACGCGATGATCACGTTGGAGAGGCTCGGCCCCCGAGCGGCAACGATACCTATGGCTAGAACAATACCGGGGAAAGCCATGACAGCATCCATGATCCGCATAAGGATCGTATCGATCCGCCGGTAGTAGCCTGCCAGTAAACCGAAAACGATTCCCCCGACGACCGCGAAGATGGCAACGCCGAATCCGGCGGCGAGGGAGGTCCGAGCACCGTAGACCGTGCGAGCATAGACGTCGCGACCGAAGTTGTCGGTACCGAACGGGTGATCCGGCGTGGGTGGGCTCAAGCGATTGACCGGGTCGACTGCCGTTGGGCTATGGTCGGTCAGCCCGCCGCCGAGGAGCGCCATCAGTACCACGACAAGGAGCAGAATTGCCCCAACGACTCCACTGGGATAGCGGCGCACCATCGCCAGCATTCGCCCTCGTTTCCGGGGGTGGGAAGCGACAGTGACCACTACTGAGCCCGGACGCGTCACCGTATCCACCGTCTACTTCCTACTCTGCATAGCGGATCCGTGGATCCAAGAAAGCATAAAGAATATCGATGACAAGATTGATAAGAACATAGCTAAACGCTATAAATAGGACTATTCCTTGAATGAGTGGAAAATCCCGGCGCAAAACGGCTTGAATGAGCAAGCGACCGATACCTGGAATATTGAAGACCTGTTCAGTAACGACGGCCCCGCCCATGAGGATCGCAAACGTGAGGCCGACCACTGTGGTGATAGGGATCAGGCCGTTACGAAGGACATGTCCTAGTAGCACGCGGCGTTCACTGAGACCCTTCGCGCGGGCGGTTCGGACGAAGTCTTCACGGAGCGTTTCGAGGATGACCGAACGAGTGATACGTGCGAGGAATGCTCCTTGACCGGCCCCAAGCGTAATGGCTGGGAGGATCATCCGACTGAGATTGCCCCAAAGGTCTTCGGTGACTGGTTGGTAACCCTGTGGAGGGAATATCCTCAAGGACACCGAGAAAATAAAGATCAGGTTGAGTCCCAACCAGAAGGTTGGCATCGAAATGCCGATCATCGCGATGAGCATCGCACCGAGATCGATGGCGGATCCGTGTTTGAGAGCCGAGATGGTCCCGAGCGATAGCCCAATGACGATGGCGACCAACGAAGCGAGCACGCTCAACTGTACCGACGGTGCCAACCGCTCGACGATAGCGTCAGCCACTGGCTTATTAAGAAACAGGCTCTTACCCAAGTCTCCCTGGAGCGCATTGAAAAGCCAGCGCCCGTACTGCACGAGGATCGGATCGTTCAAACCGAGTTCAGCCCGGAGCTCCGCGATCTGCTGCGTCGTCGCATCGGGACCTAGGAGAACCGCCACCGGATCACCCGGGGTCATATGCAAGAGCAAGAACGTTGCAGTCGCGACCAGAAACATCACGGGGATCGCGAGCAGCAACCGCCGAACAATGTAGGCGACCACCACACCCCTCCTGGGTCAGTCGGGCACGAGGGCGACTCATGCGAACCAACAGTTCCAGAAGAACCAGTCTGGGAGCTTCGCATAGCCCTGGAGCTTCTTGGCAAAGGCGCGCAACGTTGCGCCTTCGCAAACCTTGATCATCACCGCGTCTTCCCACCACACCTGATCGAGCTGTCGCACGTACTCTTTGATCTTCGCCTCGTCCGTTTCACCCATCAAGAGTTGAACGAGTTCATCACGTTTGACGTTTTCCCAAAACCCAGGCCAAGTCGAATTCATGTAGGGCTGAAGAACCGGGTGCTGATAGGACTCGTGCCCGGTGATGAAGATGTCCCAGGCGTCCCGTTGACTACGCGTCCGCACGAGCGTGGCCCAGTCCATGACCTGCAAATCGATCGTGACTCCGATGGACTCGAGCTGTTGCTTGAGAACCAAGGCCATGTTGTAATTGAATATTCCTTCGTAGACAACCAGCGAATGGGGCGCCCGTCATAGCCTGCTTCAGCCAACAATTGCTTCGCCTTTTCCGGGTTGCGTTGGTTATAGTACTCAGTGCCACCGTCTGTGTGCCATGGGGTCTCCGGCGCCGACTGACTGGAATAGAGTCGGTAAAAGTCTGGACGCGAAAAACCAGCTCGGGCGACCGGATCGACGTCAACGGCAGCAAGCAGTGCATGACGAAGTTTCGGATTTGACATGATGCTTTCCTTACTTTTGTTAAAATGCGCTCCGTAGAAGTAGTATGGCAGCGTAATCTGCACATCCAAATTCGGATCATTGGCGAAAGTGTCATAGTTATCGAGGCTCAGTTGCTCGGCGAAGTCAAACTCTCCAGTGACCAGGCCGTCACCACGGACAGCCTGCTCCGGAACTGGAATGAACCGGATCTCGTCAAAGTAGGGAATCCGAGTTCCGCCATAGCCGTCGGGCCCACCCTCGACGGGCTGATACTCTTCGTAGCGTACCAATGCGATATATTGGTCAGGAACTCTCTCCTTGAACCGGAAGGGCCCCGTACCGATAAATTCCTCCAGGGGCTTGTCGGGATACGCCTCGGCGAGCGACTTCGGCATGATGAACGCATCGACTTGAGCCAAGAAGACAGGGGCGATTCCTGTCGGCTCATTGAATTCGAGTCGAACGGTGCTTTCATCAACTTTGTCGAGATTGGCGACGCGACTGAATAGGTTGCGCCCCCGCCCCGATAGCTTCGAGTACCGCAACAACGAAGCGATGACGTCGTCAGCTGTCAGCGGCTGGCCATTATGGAATTTGATATTTTGACGCACTGTGATGGTGAGTATCTTGTTGTTGTTTGAAAATTCGTACCGCTCTGCTAGGTGAGGACGTGGACTGAAATTCTTATCTCGCTGGAAGAGTGACTCGAACATGTGCCAGGTAATATTCGCGGTAATCGTGGCGGTGGTGAACTGTGGGTCAAGTGCTGGGGGCTCGCCGATGATGGCTACCCGAAGAGTCCCGCCACGACGCCCTTGTGTCGGCGTGCCTGCCGTGCTAGCCGCTGGTGTGGTCCCAGCACCTTGGGCCATAGTCGGGGTCTGCACTCCTGCAGTCGGTGCTGTCGGCGACGCTTCCTGCTGACGAGCACTACCACAGGCACTCAGGAGAGCACCGACAAGACCTGTTCCAGCCACGACGCCAACACGCCGGACCAGGAACGTCCGGCAACGTCCGGCGGGTCATGTACCCATCCATCCCCATGATCTAACCTCCCCACGTCATCCATCACCTGGTTGCAGGCGACGCGGCTACAAGCCAGTACCCGACCCACAGATATCATATTAGCAGGAGACAGGAACAGCGGTCAACCCTTTCCTAGTATCCTTGATCACTCGACTGCCGCATTCTCGCACCGACCTGTTGAATGCTCAGACAAGCAAAGACTCTAGCTGGCACCTGGCGCCCGTCAACGCGTGGTGCGATTAGGACCGATGCCCTGGTCCAGCGGAGGACCTCTTCACTGGGCGGCCACGTTACAAAAGCGTTACAGTATGTGTACGAGTACTTGACACACTGCGTATCAATGTAGTAAATATCGGATGGGTCGGCCGAGTTGGATGACGTTCGGGAAGGAGAGGAGTCATGCTGGAGCGCTGGAATCCGGTCGCGGAAGCGGAACGGATGCTGACTGAGATGAATCGCCTCATGTCGGAGGTTTTCGAGCGACCGCTCGTGCGCGCCCGGGCTTTTGCTTGGAGGCCGGCGACCGACGTCTACGAGACGGGCGACGCCTTGGTCGTGCGACTCGCCGTACCGGGTGCCAAGCCCGAGGATCTGGAAGTCACCGTCGAGCAGAACGTCGTGACCATCCGTGGGAAGTACGGGTACCGGCTCAGTGAAGACGAGGCTAAGCAGGCGACCTGGTACCGGCGCGAGATCGCGACTGGCGAGTTCGCTGAGAGCATCACCCTGCCGGTGCCGGTCAATCTGGAAGGGGCCAAAGCAACAGTCGAGAACGGTATCGTCACGCTGACCTTCCCGAAGGCCGAGGAGGCACGCGTCAAGCGGATCCCGGTTCAGATTTCTGGTAGTTGAGGCCCTGGGGAAAGACAGGAAGGGAGGGAGTCGTATGCCGCGCGTGCGAACGGATGAGGAAATCCAGCAGGACGTGCTCGACGAACTGGATTGGGACCCCGAGGTCGAGGTGACGGATATCGGCGTCACCGTCCATGACGGCGTCGTGACGCTGACCGGAACGGTCGACAGCTTCTTGAAGAAGTGGGCAGCCGAACGCGCTGCGCTCCGCGTCGAGGGTGTCCGGGCGGTCGTCAACCACATCGAGGTGGTGCCGCGCGGACTGGGCGTCAGGACGGACGAGGACATCGCGCGTGCCGTCGCGCTGGCCTTCGAGGAGAACCCGGCGATCCCGCATGACCGGATCAAGATCCGGGTCGAGGAGGGTCGGGTGACGCTCGAGGGCGAAGTCGACTGGCACTACCAGCGACGCGAGGCCGAGGAAACGGCCCGCCGGATCAGTGGTGTCCGCTCGGTGATCAACCTGATCACCGTCCGCCAGCCGACGGTGGCGCCGGACGACATCAAGCGGCAGATCGAGCAGGCGTTCGTCCGGCACGCCGAGATCGACGCGGAGAATATCCAGGTGCGCGTCGAGGAAGGCGGCCACGTGATCCTCTCCGGTACGGTCCGCTCGTGGGCGGAGCGCAAGGAGGCCGAGGAAGCAGCCTGGCGCGCACCGGGTGTGACCAAGGTGACGAACCTCATCCGTGTCCAGGTGCCGTGACGAGCAGGCCGTGGCAAACCGGCCCCCAGGCTCATGAGCCCGGGGGCCGGTCGTTTTCGCGCACCAGAGTGGCATGTTCGGCCTCTTCCATCCCCGCATTCTCCCGGCAGCTGGCCTAACGGTGGGCATGGACCTTCGGTCGATACATGTGCACCAGCGTTCTGCACGAACGCATTGACCGAACCCTGCACATGCTGCACGATTGAAGGCTCTTGACGGCCAGACACTTCCCGCGTACTCTAAGGGCGTGGCTCTACTCGGTTGCGACGAGCAACGGAGGCAGGAAGCCGTACAGCCGTTGCGAACAGGGGCGAATCTTCTCGACGCGCGACGCAGGAGGCAGCGTGGCGCTCGGTGTTTTCTTTTTTCCGAGCCCTGGGAGCGGTGGTCGCTGAGTCGACCAGGAGCAGCGGCCAGTCGCTGCTGCACGAGTTCCGGTTGGACCGACCTGCTTCGTCTCCGTGAAAGGAGGTGACTCGAGCGTCAGAACGGGCGTTCGGCTCGGATCCGGAACGGGACAGTGACCCGAGGAGGAGACAACAATGGCGGAGAACTTCGGACTCTTCGACCGGAAATTGTCACGACGAACGATGCTCCGTGGCGCACTGGTCGGTGCAGCTCTGCCGGCCGTGAGTGCGCTCCTCGCGGCATGCGGCGGCAGTGAAGCGACACCGACGACCGCACCGGCTGGGCAGACGCCAGCCAGCGGGCCGACGCCGGCTGCTGGCAAGACTCCGGCGGCCGGTCAGACGCCAGCAGCGGCCCAGTCGCCGACGGCCAAGCAGGTGGTGCTGGCGATCCTGCACTTCAGCGTGATCGAAGGGACCACCTGGTCAGGAGCACACGACCGGGCCGGCCAGCGGCTAGCGGAGAAATATCCGAACCTCAAGTACATCTACCGTGAACAGGTCAGCCCGGATCAGACGGTGCCGTTCGCCGAGGAGATGATCGCACAGGAAGGCGCCGATATCATCGTCGGCAACGCCGAGTTCATCGGCATGCCGCTCCTCGACATCGTCGACAAGTATCCGGACAAGATCTTCGTCGCGGTCACGACAAGCGACCTCACCACCCGGCCGAACTTCATCCGCATCTTCCCGCGCCAGTACCAGTCGCTGTATCTCGAGGGACTCATCGCCGGCGCCCTCACCAAGACGGGCAACGTCGGGATCGTCTCGGCCTACCCGAACCTGCAGGTTCTGCGGCGGCAAGCAGGGTTCATCCTTGGTGTCCAGGAAGCAGCCAAGCGGTTGAACAAGCAAGTCCGGATCCACATCAAGTACGTCGGCGACTGGTACCTGCCGGCCGAGGAACGCGCCGTCGCCGAGACACTCGCGACGCAGTACAACTGCGATGTGCTGACCCAGCAGACGGACTCCGGCTCGACGCTGGACGTCTGCAAGGCGCGCGGCCTCTGGTTCGTCGGTAAAGATATGGATACGGTCTGCTTCTACAAGTGGGCGACGACCGACACGGTCGCGATCTCGTTTGATACCCGCTGGGAGGTGATCTACGACAAGATCATCCAGGCATACCTGAACGGGCAGAAGCCGCCCGAGATCATCTTCCCCGGTATGGAGTCGAAGATCACGCTTGCTGACGGGACAGAAGTGACGACGACCGACATCATGAACGACTGCAAGGTCGGGATCGACGCGATCAGCCCCAAGGCGAAGGCGGAACTCCCGCAAGAGATCATCGACCTCGTTGCCGAGCGACGGGAGGGAATGCGGACGGGCGAGTGGGATCCCTTCACCGAGCACGCGCTGGTGAGCAACGGCACCGGGCTCGAGATCGAGGGCCTTCCGATCCCACCGAAGGGGACGGTCGTCAAGGCGGCCGGCGAGAAGCCGACCGACGAATTCCTCCTGCAGAAGATCAACTTCGACCTGGACGGCGTCAACATCTTGCCGTAAGGATGGGAGCGACCGAGGGACAGCACAGGTCACAGGCGGGCAACCCGCATATTCGGCTGAACGACTCAGCGCGTTGCCCGCCCTGTTCGGATAGCGAGGTAGGACGCGGTGACGGCGACAGCACTCGAAACGCGAGCTGGGCGGGTCGTCCTCGAGGCAAAAGGGATCACCAAGCGCTTCGGCTCGGTTCTCGCCAACGACCACATCGACCTCGCGGTGCGTGCCGGAGAACTCCACGCGATCCTCGGCGAGAACGGCGCCGGCAAGACCACCTTGATGCGCATCCTCTTCGGCGAGTTGCAGCCGGACGAGGGAGAAATCTTCCTGAACGGCCAGCGGGTTCGCTTCCGCAGCCCGCGCGATGCGCTCCGACACGGCATCGGCATGGTCCACCAGGAACGCAAGCTGATCCCGGCGCACAGCGCGTTGGAAAACATCGTTCTCGGTCACCCGAACACCGGCGCGATCCTCGATTTGCGCCAAGCAGAGCGAGAAGTCAGCGCACTGTGCGAGCGCTACGGCTTCCGGATCCCCTTGCATGCCAAGGTCTGGCAGCTCTCCGAGGGGGAGAAGCAAATCGTCGAAATCATCAAGGAACTCTATCACGGTGCACGCATCCTGATCCTGGACGAGCCCACGTCGGTCCTCTCGCCGCCCGAGATCGTCAAGCTGCTCGAATCGCTCACCCGGATGGCGAAGGAAGACCTGGCTGTCATCCCCTTCATCACGCACAAACTTCCGGTCGTCCTCGAGTACTGCGACCGGGTCACGATCCTCCGGCGCGGCCGTGTGGTCGCCGAGATGGAGACCAGGCAGGCGACCGAGCAGACGCTCGCCGCCGCGATGGTCGGGCGCGACGTGGTACTCCAAGTCGAACGGGTCGAGGTTCCGCCCGGTGAGCCGGTTGTCCAGGTGCGCGACCTCTGGGTACGGGATGACCGCGGGCTTTTTGCTGTGCAAGGACTTTCGTTCGAAGTCCGGGCTGGTGAGATTCTCGGCATCGCTGGCGTCGCTGGAAACGGGCAGGAACCCTTAGCGGAGGCATTGGCCGGACTGCGCCCGGCCGAGCGCGGGACGATCACGCTCGATGGCACCGATATCACGCAGGCACCGGTGCTAGAACGCTGGAAGCGCGGTCTCGGTTACATCCCGACGGAACGACGGACGGTCGGATCGATCCCCACCTTCTCGCTGGTCGAGAACGTGCTCCTGAACTATCACTTCGAGAAGGAGTTCTCCCGCTGGGGCGTGCTCGCGATAGGACGTGCCCGCGAGCTGACGGAGCGGATCCTCGACGAATACCGGGTCGTCGCCAGCGGCCCGGATGCACCGGCGCGGTCGCTCTCGGGCGGGAACCTGCAGAAGATCATTCTCGGGCGAGTACTCGCACGCAAACCCCGCTTTCTCATCGCCTGCCACCCGACGCATGGGCTGGATGTCGGCGCGGCCGAGTTCGTGCAGCGCCAAATTCTCCAGGCCAAAATGGCCGGCACGGCGGTCCTACTGATCTCGGAGGACCTCGACGAGATCCTGGCGCTGAGTGACCGGATCGCAGCGATGTACGAGGGCCAGTTCACGGGAATCGTACCCGCCAGGGAGGCAACGAAGGAGCTGATCGGCGAGCTGATGGCTGGACTACGACGGGAGCGGGTATGAGGGCGGTCATCGGCGGTTACGCGATCCGTATCGAGCGCCGGGCCGACGTGCGCTGGTGGCATACCGCACTGGCATCGGTGCTGGCGATCTTGGTCTCGTTGTTCCTGGTCGGCATCGCCTTCGTTCGCGTGGGTGCCGATCCGCTCGAGGTTTATAGCGAGATCATCAAGTACGCGTTCGTCAGCGAGTTCGGTCTCCCGCAGACGATCAACCGGGCGACGTTCGTCCTGCTCGCTGCCTTCGCCTTGATCGTGCCATTGCGGGCCGGCCTCTGGAACATCGGTATGCCAGGGCAGATCTTCGCAGCGACGCTGGCGGCTTTCGGTGTCGCCTACGCCTTCGGAGCCAAGACATCGGTCAACGCGCAGCTTCCCGGAGTCATCGTCATCCCGGCGATGCTGGTCGCCGCCCTCATCGCCAGTGCTGTCTACGGAGGTATCGCCGGCTACCTGCGCGGACGCCTTCAGGTCAATGAGATCGTGACCACGATGATGCAGAACTGGGCGATGCTCTGGATCGTCGCCCATATGATCCGCGAAGGCGGGCCGTTCATGGGGCGAACCGCCGAGGGCGAGGGATTCACGCTCCCAACCTCACTGCGGGTGCCCCAGGTCTTCGATCTTCCGGTAACGGTCTACGCTGCTGTCGTCCTGGCGCTTCTCCTCACCTGGTTCCTCACCAAGACGACCCTCGGCTACCGCATCCGCACGTACGGCGAAAGCCCGCGTGCCGCCGAGTACGCCGGTATCGACGCGACACGCATCAGTACGCTCGTTTTCGCTCTCGGTGGTGCGTTCGCCGGTCTCGCGGGCTTCCATTACTTCCTCGGTGTCCCGGGGGTCTACAAGATCCCGAAGAATTACGCCGACTTCGGCGACTTCAGTTTCTACGGCCTGATCACCGGCCTCATCGCGCGGAACAACCCGATCGCGGCGATACCGGTCGCCATGCTGTTCGGTGGCATTTCCGGTGGAGCGCGCTTCATGCAGGGGAAACTGCGCCTGGCCTTCGGCATCGATTACGCGTTGCTCGGCGTCCTGATGATCATGATGGTCGCCTTCCAGGCGCTGGCCCAGTACGCAGTCCGCATCGAAAGGGCAGTTCCGATCCCAGCGACGCAGCGAGAGAGGGGCGAAAGCCGTGTCGAATCTCCTCATCATTAGTCTGGCTGCGGCAGCTGTCTTCGCCATCGCAGCCTTGGGTGAACTGCTCGAGCAGCGAGCAGGGATCCTCAACGTCGGGCTCGAAGGAGTGATGCTCCTCAGCGGCACGTTCGGGTTCATCGTGGCGAAGACGAGCGGAAGCTACCTCCAGGGGTTCCTAGTCGCGATCCTCACCGGTGCACTGGTCGGCCTGCTCCACGGCTTCTTCTCCATCACGCTGGGAAGCAATCAGGTCGTCAACGGTATGGCGATCTGGATCCTCGGTTTCGGCCTCACGACGTACATCGGTTACCCGTACACGGGGCCGCTCGGTCTCGCACCCTTTCCGACCATCGGCGGGTTACCTGTCTTCTTCTTTGTCGCACTCGCGCTGGCAGTCGGCATCTGGTTCCTGCTGTACAAGACGCATCTCGGCCTCAAGTTGCGCTCCGTGGGCGAGGATCCCTCGGTCGCCGAAGCCTCCGGCATATCGGTGACCGCCATGCGGTACCTCGCTGTCGTGCTCGCCGGGATGCTCGTTGGACTCGGCGGAGCAGTGTACTCACTGGTCTACAACCCGGTGTGGAGTTACAACTATCTGCAAGGTTGGGGCTTTATCGCGCTGGCTCTGGTGTTCTTCTCGCTCTGGAATCCGTTCTTCGTCATCGCTGGAGCGGTCTTCTTCGGCTTCCTCTGGCAGCTCTCGCTCTACCCAGAACTCCTGTTCCCGAACGTCTTCTCGCGCTACATCTGGCGCGCCATGCCATTCCTGATCACGATCATCGTCTTCATCCTCCTCTCGACCCGCTGGTTCCGGCTGCGCTGGGGAGCGACCAAACCGGAAGCGCTCGGTGTTGCCTACGAGCGCGAGAGCTGAGACGGGTGGGCACCGCACGCACCGACCCACCGCAGCGTGCACCACGCAACGCTTGCGCGAGCGAGATGCCGTCGGACGGACTCTGGGTCTTCACACTGTGTGCTGCTCCCGGGCTGACGGACTTTCAGGAACGTGGCCGAAGCGCTGCGATGGTACTTCAGCTGGCTGCGCCGCGGATGCGGATCCGATCGGCGTTTCGAGCACCCGCCAGGATCGAGGAAGACGGGACTGCAGCACGTGGCGGAACGGCGGCACGATCGCTTGTCCGAGTGAACTCCCTGGTTGTCGTTTCAGGAGTTCGACCTCTTCGGGGCGCAGCTCAGTCAGCAAGGACAGTCCACCGCTACCCGCCCCAACGAGCAGATAGCGCTCGCCGAGACGAACGATGTGCACGACACCGCTCCCAGCGAGCGACAGCGTATCGACCAACTCGAGCAGCTGGGTACGCGAACTGCTGGCTGCCACTCGACGATTGAGCGCTCGCAGTACGCGGATCGTCGCGTAGGCTGCCACGAGCACGATGAGAGTGGGCACCAGCATGGCACCGAGGAGATCCCACACTGACGTCTCGACCATTGCACCCGCTGTCCGCTGGGACTCGAGTTCAGCGTAACCCCGGGCGAGAAAGCCTTCCGGGCCGGGCGTCGGCGTGGGTGATACGGCCGCCTGCTGCTGGCTCGCCCAGACGACCCCGACGAGGAGCGCACCGCCGAACACCACGAGCGGCAACACCCAACGGCGTTCCAGCAGCAGCTGCCGACGCATCACGGGTTTCCGCCTCCACCGAGCCGCTTCTCCGGCGAGACGATCTCGGTGATCCGCACGGCGAACTTCTCGTCGACCACCACGACTTCTCCTCGCGCGATGAGCGTCTTATTGATGGTCAGCTCGACCGGCTCGCCGGCGAGGCGATCGAGTTCGACCACCGAACCCGGCCGGAGCCCCAGGATATGCTTGATTCGCATCCTGGCCGAGCCCAATTCGGCCGTCAGCTCGACCTCGACATCGCGCAAGAAATCAATGTTCCGCTGCCCGTCGCCGATCGGCTGATCGCGCAGATCAGCGAAGCGTGCCTCCTGCACCGGCGTGTGAGACGGTCGCACTGACTCGGACTCGCCCTGAGGCGTCAGGCTGTCGTCACGGTCGGCCATAGCGCTGTCCCTCCTTCCTGATCGAGCTCATCGGGACGTGGCCACTCCTCCGTTACCGTCCCAGCGATCCGCACGGCGAGCGAGCGACCACGCTTGCCGGGGAACGCGTAGAAACACGGCTCGTTTTCGACGTACACGAGCAACGGGAACGAGACGTCCTGGTCGAGCACGAGAACGTCACCAGCTTCGAGTTGCATCAGTTCATCGACCGTCAGCCGAGCCCGACCCAGCTCGACACGAATCTCGAGCGGCACTTCCTCGAGTTGCGCGGTCAGGTCGGCGATCACCTGGGCACTGGCACCGCGGCGCGGGTTGGCGAACAGGACACGAGCATTGAGGCGGGGCAAGATCGGCTCCAGGGTCGACGACGGCAAGACCACGTGGAAAGAGCCTTCGCTGTCGAATAGGCGCAGCTCATGGCGAACGATCAGCACGATCTCGCTCGGCATCAGCCCCTGGATCTGCTGGCCGGAAAGGACGACCTCACAGGGCTGCGGATGCAAGCGGATGACCTGCTCCCAGGCGTTGGCGAGTTCCTGGAAGAGCCCGTTCCCAAGCTCGCGCAGGAGCAGGAGTTCGATCTCCGTGATCGTCGTCGCGGTGAAAGGCGGTCGTTCCTCGCCGGCACCGCCCAGCAAGCGATCGACCAACCGCGACGCCGTTGCGAAGTCAATTTCTAGGATGATGCGACCGACCAGCGGCTCCATCTCGGCCAAAAAGAGGACAACCTGCGCCGGCAAGTTGTCCACATAATCCCCGAGCGTCGTCTGCTCGATACGACCAAGCTCGCTATGCACGGCGGAACGCACCTGTGCGGACAGGTAGTTGGACGCGAAGCGATCGAAGGCTTCGTGGATGCTCTGGATCGAACGGATATGGTCTTTGGAGAACTTGTCAGGTCGCCGGAAGTCATACGGAATCGGCTTGCCACGCTCGCGGTGCGCGGCTCGCGGTTTCGCCGTGCGGGGGCGACTGGCCGACATGGACGCCTCCCTCACTGGATCACGAACTGGGTGAGGTAGACCTCGGTGATGTGGTAGTCACCGAAAGCCGGCTGGAGCTTCTCGGCCAGCTCGGCCTTGAGCTGCTCCTTCCCCTCCGGTGTCGAGAGCTCCTCCGCGGTCTTCGAGGTCAAGACCATCGTCAGCGTGTCCTGGATTTTCGGCCACACATGCTCCAGCTCTGCCCGGAGCGGGTCGGTATTCCCGCTACTCCCGCCATGTCCACCGCCACCGCCGGCAGTCAGCTTCTCGTACGTTTTTTGGTCGACCGCGACCTCGACGACGACTTCAGCCTTAAGATACCGATAGCCACCAGGATCTGCGAGGTTGACCACGCGCTCGCCCAGGGAGACCGTGAGGTGCTGTTCCGGCTGCGCTGCGCTACTGCTCTCGGACGGCTGATTGATCGTGATGTTGAGGACGAACGGCGCCGCACCAGCGCCACCGAGCAGAAAGAATCCAGCACCAGCCAGGATGAGAATCAGGGGAACGAGCACGAAGAGCAATCGCTTCGACAGCAGTCGCTTGAGCATCCGTGACCTCTCTACCTATGGCGACGTGCTCCACACCGGCTGCAGGATCACGATATCGACACGGCGGTTCTTGCGTCGTCCCTCGATCGTGTCGTTCGGCGCCCGCGGTCGGAACTCACCATAGCCGGCGGCGCTGAGTCGCTCGGGCGGCAAGCCGGCGACATCAGTGAGATACCGCACTGTGTTGACCGCCCGCATAGCCGAAAGCTCCCAATTGTCCGGGTACGCAGCGGAGGGCGGTGGCGTGTTGTCGGTGTGCCCCTCGACCCGGATTGCGTTCGGCAGTGGCTCGACGATCGCAGCGATGCCGTCGAGGATCCGCTGAGCCTCAGGACGCAGCTCCGCCTGGCCAGGCGGGAAGAGCACGGCATCGGAGAGATGGATCACGATCCCTTCCGTCGTCAGCTCTACCTCGGCGTCCTGCCGGTCGAGACCGAGCCGGGTAAAGAGCGAGGCGACCTGCGCACGGACACTCAAGTACGCGTTGAAGCGCGGATCCTGCTCGAGTGGCGTGACGAGCGACTGACTGGGAGGCGGCGCCGTCAGCACATCCAGATTGAAGGCAGCGCGCAACGACGACGCCACTTGCTGGAACTTCTTGAGGTCCGCCTGGGAGATCGAATACATGACCACGAAGAAGATAAGCAAGAGCGTGATCAGGTCGGCGTACGTGATGAGCCAGCGCTCGAGATTCTCGTGCTCACCTTCGTGGTGCTTACCGCGGCGGCGGGCCATGGATCACTCCCCTCCAGGTGCCATGGCCCGGGCGCCGACGGCTGCCGCCTTCTGTTCTGTCGCACGAGCCTGCGGCGGCAGGTGCACCAGCAACTTCTCGCGCAGCATGCGCGGGTTCTCGCCCGCCTGGATACCGAGAACGCCCTCGATGATGAGCTGCTTTTCCGCGACTTCTTCTTTGCTCCGTAACTTCAGTTTGTTGTGCAGCGGGAGCCAGAGGAGGTTGGCTGTCGCCACACCGTACAGCGTTGCCAGGAAGGCGACAGCGATCGCTGGGCCCAAAGACTCCGGATCCTTGAGCGAACTCAACACGTGTACTAGACCCATGACCGTCCCGATGATGCCCATGGTCGGAGCGAAACCACCCATGGTTTGAAAGATGCTGTAACCGCGGGCATGACGCTGTTCCATCGCTTCCACGTCGGCATAGAGGATCTGTTCGGTCAGCTCCGCATCGGTGCCATCGACGACGAGCATGATCCCCTTCTTGAGAAAGGGGTCCTCGATCGGGTGGTTCTCGAGCGCGAGCAGGCCGTCTCGACGGGCGATCTCGGCCAACTTGACGATCTCCTCCACCAGGAGCGCCCGGCGATCCGGTGGTGTCTTGACCGCCTTCATGATCAGCTTGGGGAGACCGAGCATGTCCTTGAGGCCGTAGCTGGTCATGGTGGCGCCGAAGGTTCCACCGAAGATGATCATGTAGGCGGTGATCCCGATCAGCGAGGAGAGGTGCCCACCTTCGAGGACAAAGGCTGCGATCAGCGCTCCGAATCCCAGCACGATGCCGAGAATGGTGGCAAGATCCATGGGCTCGCTCCCTCCCGCCTAGTCCTCGCGGTGCACATCCGGCATCGCCGCCCGCACGCTGTCGCTCAGCGTGCCGATGCCTCGTCGATAGGCCAGCACGCGTTCGATGACCTCATCGACCGACTCACGGACCATCAAGCGACGACGGGTCACCAGAACGATGACGGTCTCTGGTACCGACTCGACGGTCTCGATCAGCTCGGCATTGACGACGACGCGCGTTCCGTCGAGACGCGTCACATTGATCATCGGTTGGCTCCGTCCCGCGGCCGACCATTCGACCGCCGCATCGAGGATTTCGGCACGCGGCGCCTCGCTTCTCACTAGCCAAAAGGTCCTGGGGGAGAAGACCGAACGGACTGTCCGAACGCTCAGGCACGTGCGCTAGCCGCTCGGGACGCCTGTCCCGGTGCGAATCCTGACAGCTGATCGATGCGGTCACGCTCGTACCCACGTTAGGCTGCGGCAGCAGACGCTGCTGGAGCAGGTGGGATGGCGCCGAGCGCGATGGACAACAGGCTGGAGCGGGCGAGAGAACAGGTCAGACGACGCGGCCGGCTACTTCTGACTGTAAGCGTCGCCGGGCTCCTCACCAGCGCCTGCGCGATGACCGCCAATATGGGCTCCACGCAGATCCAGGTGCAAAGCCAGGCAGCGAACGGGAGCGACAACCCGGTCGCCGCCGGGCTCGAACTCGTGTTCCTCCTGACGCTGGTGAGCCTGCTTCCGACGATCCTGATCGTCATGACATCCTTCACCCGGATCGTGATCGTCCTCTCCTTTGTCCGTTCAGCGATCGGTGTTCCGCAATTGCCCCCCAACCAAGTGCTGATCGGCCTCTCGCTGTTCCTCACGGTCTTCGTCATGGCACCGACCTGGCAAGCGATCAATCGCGATGCCTTGCAGCCGTATCTGCGCGGCGAGATCGACCAGCGTACGGCGTTCGAGCGAGGTCTCCAGCCGCTCCGCGACTTCATGTTCCGGCAGACGCGCGAGCGCGATATCGCTCTCTTCATGGATCTCGGCAACTTGCCGCGACCGCGCAACCCCGATGAGGTGCCGACCTGGGTACTCGTTCCGGCCTTCATCCTGAGCGAGCTCAAAACCGCGTTCACGATGGGATTCGTGCTCTTCATCCCGTTCCTGGTCATTGACCTCATCGTCTCCAGCACCTTGATGGCCATGGGGATGATCATGGTTCCACCGGTCGTGATCTCCTTGCCGTTCAAGCTCCTGCTCTTCGTCATGGTCGACGGTTGGGACCTGCTCGTCCGCTCGCTGGTCGCCAGCTTCGGAACTGGCTAGAGGGGGAACCGATGAACGAAGCGCTCTTGTTGGAACTGGCTCGTGCTGCGATCACCACAACGCTGCTCGTTTCGGCACCGATCCTGCTCACCATCCTGGTCGTCGGACTCCTGGTGAGCGTGCTCCAGGCAGTGACACAGGTCAACGAGCAGACGCTCGTTTTCATCCCCAAGATCGTCATCACGTTCCTGATCTTGCTGTTCGCTGGTTCCTGGATGGGGCGCCAGCTGGCCAGCCTGGCGACGGAACTCTTCTTGCTGTTACCGGTGTTGCGCCGCTGAAGGATCGGCAATGGAAGTCAGCACGCCGCTGATCCCGAGTTCGATCGCTCTGTTCGTCCTCGTCGTGACGAGGGTCGGTCTGGTGCTGACCTTGTTGCCCGGTTTCGGCAGCCAGGCCGTACCCCTGCCGGCACGGGTCGCGCTGGCCATCGTCGTCGCTCTCGTCCTTACACCGTTCGTTCGCACCGAGGCCACTGCATTGAACCAGCCGACTGTTTTTGCGGTTGCCCTCGCCCGCGAGATCGTAACTGGGCTGGCGCTCGGTCTCGCTGTCGCGGCTGTATTCGCTGCGATCGAGATGGCAGCGTCCTTGATCGGCTACCAGCTCGGATTCGGCCTCGCCGCCACGTTCAATCCCGCCTTCGGCACGCACGGCACCGCGCTGAACACACTCTATCTCGCGCTCGCAGCGCTCGTCCTCTTCGGTACCAACGGCCATCATCTCCTCATCACCGCGCTGGCACGAAGCTTCGCGCTCCTCCCGCCCGGAACCACACTCCCTGATACGGATACGCCGCTCGCATTGATCGGCCTCACCGGAACCATGTTCGCAGATGCCCTTCGGATCGGTCTGCCGGTAGCTGGCTCGCTCCTGGTCGCCGACATCGGGCTGGGACTCCTGAACCGGATGGTGCCCCAGATGAGCGTCTTCTTCGTCGGGCTCCCGGCCAAGATTCTTCTCGGTTTCTTCGTCCTGCTCCTCTCCGTACCCTTCCTGGTCCAGCTCCTGGCCTCCCTGACTACGGACGGGCTGATCGGCGTGATCACCCGCGTCATTTTGGCTGCGAGGTGACGGATGGCGAGCGAGCGTACCGAGCGCGCGACACCGCGTCGACGACAAGAGGCCCGCAAGCGTGGGCAAGTACCACGGAGCAGCGACCTCACCTCGGCACTGGCACTGCTCGCGGGAGCGTTCTTCCTCCCTTGGTACGCAGCGTCCGCAGCCGGGTCACTCTGGGCCTACCTGCAACGCAGCTTCGCTGGCCCGCCTCCGGCCGACCTCTCCGCTCCAGAACTCCTCGACTACGCCTGGACGAGCGGAACGCTCTTCCTCCGGCTGACGCTCCCGATACTCGGCCTGTTTCTGCTGATCGGCGTCGCGAGTACGCTCCTCCAAACCGGTTTCGTCTTCGCCCCCGCAGTTCTCAAGCCGGATCTCCGGCGCCTCGACCCGATCGCTGGCTTCCAGCGGCTGTTCTCACGCCGCGGCCTCTTCGAGACGGGGAAAGCGCTGGTCAAGATCGCGATCGTCCTGGCTATCACCTACCCGATCGTCCGGCGCGACCTCCCGCGGTATGCAGACCTCACCGGTGCGGAACCCGCGCTGATCGCGCGGGCGATCGGCACCAGCATCCGCGACCTGGCCCTGCGGATCGGAGCAGCCTACCTGGCACTGGCGATCCTCGACTACGGCTTCCAGCGCTGGGACCTGGAGCAACGTCTCCGCATGACGCGCCATGAGCTCAAGGAAGAACTCCGGCAGACAGAAGGTGATCCGGAGATCAAAGCGCGCATCAGGCGACTCCAGCGTCAGTACGCCATGCAGCGCATGATGGCCCAGGTACCGAAAGCGACCGTGGTCGTCACGAACCCCACGCACCTGGCGATCGCCCTCCAGTACGACCCGGCCAGCATGCGCGCGCCGATCGTCGTCGCGAAGGGGGCGGGAGCAGTCGCCGAGCGAATTACGGCAATCGCCCGCCAGCATGCCATACCCGTCCTGCGCAACCAGCCACTGGCGCAGGTACTCTACCGCACGGTCGAGGTCGGGCAGGAGATTCCCGTCACGCTCTACGAGGCAGTCGCCGACATCATCGCCTACGTGTACCGCCTCCGCCGCGCGCACGTTCCGGTCGCGCCACCCGATAGCGCACCGCCCCGATGACCTGAGAGGGAACGAGGATGGCAAGCGCGCCAGCATCGCACCGCACCCAGGTCGAACCGGTGAGCGGACTCCGCCGACTCGTCCGCTACAGCGACGTCGCGCTCGCTGCCGGCGTCGTTGCGATCGTTGCCTTGATGATCTTGCCGATCCCAGCCCACATTTTGGATATTCTCATCACGACGAATATCGCGCTCGCACTCACCATCCTTCTGGTCTCGCTCTATATTCAGGAACCCCTCCAGTTCTCAGCCTTCCCGACCGTCTTGCTTTTGGCGACGCTCTTCCGCCTCGCGCTCAATATCACCTCGACACGGCTCATTCTCCTCCAGGGGAATGCAGGTGAAGTGATCAACGCTTTCGGTCACTTCGTCGTCGGTGGGAACTACATCGTCGGGATCGTCGTCTTCGTCATCCTCGTGGTCATCCAATTCGTCGTGATCACGAACGGCGCTGGGCGCGTCGCCGAAGTCGCCGCACGCTTCACCCTCGATGCTATGCCCGGCAAACAGATGTCGATCGATGCCGACCTCAACGCGGGGCTGATCACCGAGGAAGAAGCGCGCCGGCGGCGGCAGGAGATCGCGCGCGAGGCCGATTTCTACGGCGCGATGGACGGTGCCAGCAAGTTCGTCAAGGGCGACGCGATCGCCGGTATCGTGATCATCCTGATCAACATCGTGGGAGGCATCGCGATCGGCGCGCTCCAGCGCGGCATGCCGCTCGGCGAGGCACTGCGGACGTACGCGCTGCTCACGGTCGGCGATGGACTCGTCTCGCAGATTCCCGCACTCTTGATCTCGACAGCGACCGGCATCATCGTGACGCGCAGTGCTTCCGATGCGAACCTCGGCCTCGACCTCGCGCGCCAGATCTTCAGCGCACCACGCGCACTGGCGATCGCCGGTGTGCTCCTGGCTGTCCTCGGTCTCGCCCCCGGCTTGCCGGCACCACCCTTCTTCCTCGGTGCGGTCGGCATGCTCGGGGCTGCTCTCGCCTTGCGCCAGCCGCGCCGACCAGTCGCGACCGAGTCACCGCAACCGGCACCGGAAGCTGAGGAAGTCCTCCCCGAGGTGACACCGGTGGATCCGTTGGAACTGGAAATCGGCTACGGGTTGATCCCGCTCGTCGACCAAGCCTCCGGGGGGCAGCTCCTCCGCCGAATCACGCTCCTGCGCAAGCAGATCGCCCAAGAGCTCGGCTTCGTCATGCCGACAGTACGCATCCGCGACAACCTGACGTTACGTCCGAACGAGTACCGCATCCTGGTACGGGGTGTCAAAGCCGGCGACGGTGAAGTCTATCCGGATCGACTGATGGTGATGACCACGACAGGTGACGCACCACAACTCGACGGCATCGCAGCGCGCGAGCCCGCTTTCGGTCTCCCGGCAGTCTGGATTCCGGAGGGACAACGGGCAGCCGCCGAGGCACAGGGTTACGCCGTCGTGGACGCAGCGTCTGTCATCACGACCCATCTCAGCGAAGTCGTCCGGCGCCACGCTGCCGCACTGCTGAGACGGCAGGACGTGCAACGCCTGCTCGACACGGTCCGGCGGGAGCATCCGGCAGTCGTCGACGAACTGGTGCCGCACCTGCTCTCGTTGAGCGAGGTCCATCAGGTCCTGCAACTCCTGCTCGAGGAACAGGTACCGATCCGCGATCTGGTGACCATCCTCGAGGTGCTCGGCAACCACGCACGCACCGTGCGCAACGTCCATGTCCTGGCCGAGCACGTCCGCCACGCACTGGCCGCGACGATCACGCAGCAATACGTCGCTCCGGACGGCACGCTGGGTGCGATGGTCCTGCACCCGGAACTCGCGACAGAACTCAGCGAACGCATTCACCACAGCGACGAAGGACCACAGCTGGCCCTGCCACCGGAACGCTTGCAGGCGCTCCTCACGGCTGTCGCGCAGGAGATGGAGCGCCTCGCCGCGCTGGGCTACCAGCCGGTGCTGCTGGTCCCCGCAACGATCCGGGCCGCAGTGAGCCGGACTCTGCGGCGGTCGCTCCCCAACCTGCCGGTGCTCGCCTATCAGGAAGTCGCGCCGTCCGTTCGGGTGCAGGTGCTGGGGACAGTGAGGGGGTAAACGATGCTGGAAACACGCACGTACCGTGCCGAATCGATCCAGGCGGCGCTGTTACTGGCCAAAGCCGACCTCGGCCCCGATGCAGTGATCGTCGACGTGCGCCACATCGGCCCACGCACGTTGCGTGGTGAGGAAGGCGTGGTCGAGCTGATCGCTGCCCCAGCTCAGACCGTCGTACGGCCTGCCGAAACGCGGCGCCCGGCTGCCATTCCAGGTGCGACCGGCGATCCGCTTCTTCTGAGCTTGACCGCGCTCGGGTTGGGCACACGCTTCGCCGAAGAGCTGGTGCGCACCTATCGCCAGTATCGGGGAACCGGAGAAGCGCTGCGGCGAGCACTCGCTGGGCGGATCGCACACTATATCGCCGTATCGCCGTGGCTTCCGCTCGGTGGGCGCGCGATTCTGGCGTTGGTCGGTCCGACTGGCGTCGGCAAGACGACGACCGCACTCAAGCTGGCCGCAACTGCTCGTGCCGACGGCTTCCCGGCACAGGTGATCAGCTTAGCTGGTGACGATGGTCACGATGCACGTCTCGAAGTGCTCGCCCGCGGGCTGGGTGTGCCAGTCGCACGAGCCGCGAACGGGGCGGAACTGCAGCGAGCACTCCGTACCAGCCCGGCACCGTTTGCCGTGATCGACACCGTGGGTACGAACCCATACGACTCTCGCGCGATCGCGGCACTCGAAGCCGCCTTGGCAACCGCACCGCTCATCGTGTGCCTCACCTTGCCGGTCAGCGGTGATCTCGAAGAGACGCTCGAAGCAGCACGACGCTACGCACCACTCCGGCCACGTGCGCTCATCCTGACCAAGCTCGACGAGACTCGCCGTCCAGGGATGGCTCTGGGCATCGCGGAACGGCTCGCGCGCCCGCTGCTCGCCCTCACGACAGGTCCGGTGGTTCCGCACGACTTCGTGAACGCCTCGAGTGCAGCACTGGCTGAACTCGCTGCCTGGACGCTGGAGCGTCTCGATCGGCGGTTGCGCGCCATGAACGGGTCCTAGGACTGGCGACCTGCTCGCCCTAGGAAGGGAGCACTCCGGCTTTTGGGTCGGGCTGCACTGGGAACGATCGCAGCTTCTTCGTTAGGGTAGCAAGTACAGGGTGGGATCGGAGGTTCGTCATCACGATGCAGGACGTGAAGTTCCGACAACGCCTTTCGATGCGACCGTTGTTCGTGCTGGTGAGCCTGGCTGGTTTCCTGCTGGTGTATCTCACCGGCATCCTGCGCGACCAGCCGCTTCTGTGGGTGACGATCAGCAGCACGCTCGCGTTGATCCTCCTGCTCGTGGCTGGACTCGCCATCGAGAGCTTGCTCGATCGCGGTCCCAAAACGAACGAGGAGCCTGCTGCGACCTACGAGAAGCCGTCCATTCCGTCATCCCGAGCCACCGACCAGCAAGCGTGACGGACTGAGAGGTACTGGTCATGGCGATGCCGGCCCGTCAAGATAGTCGACTCCGTCAACGGCTCCGCCGGCTGGACACCCGTCCGGACGAGCGCACGCAACTGGTGGAGCGCTACGCACCGCTGGTGAAGTACGTCGTCGACCGGCTACGCCTCTCGCTTCCCCCGAGCATCGACCGCGACGATCTCATCGGATACGGCACGATCGGGCTGCTGGAAGCGCTCGACCGTTTCGATGATTCGCGCGGCGTCAAGTTCGAGTCGTACGCCGTCATGCGGATTCGCGGCGCGATCCTCGATGCACTGCGCACGCTCGACATCGTGCCACGCAGCGCCCGGAGCCGGGCACGCAAGATCGAGCAAGCAACGCGCGAGCTGTTCGCCGAACATGGGCGGATGCCGACCGAGGACGAGCTGGCCGAGCACCTCGGAATGACGACGGCCGAACTGCAACAGGCAGTGAGCGACGCGGCATGCAGCTTCCTCCCGCTGCAATCGGCTCACGATCCCGATGACCTGACACTGGAGGAACAACTCGCGGATCCGTCCGCGGTGGAGCCAGCCGAGGTCGCAGCCGATCAGGATATCAAGGCGCGGATCGCAGCAGCGCTGGCGACACTGAACGAACGCGACCGCTTCATCGTCTCGCTCTACTACTACGAGGAACTCACGATGCGCGAGATCAGCCAGATCCTGCAGATCTCCGAATCGCGAGTCAGTCAAATCCTCAACCGGGTTCGCCTCCAGCTCCGGGCGCTCTTACGCGAGCGCGGTGTGGGTGAAGCCGACGTGGAATAAGGGGGTAAAGATGGATTTCGGCCTTCCCGAGATGCAGGTCGTCGCGCTGATCGGCTTGCTCGGTATCGCCTCGCTTGCCGCGTGGAACTCAGCCATCCTCTGGCGTCGCCAACGGGCGTTGGAGGAGGCGCTCGTCGATCTCGCTGAGCGACTGGGATTCCAGGAACCCGCGCAATCACCGGGTCAACTGGAGCACGAGGACAGCGAACCAACTCCACAGATCGCGCACCTGGTCGAGTTGCTCAAGGCGGCGGATCGCTCGGCGCTCGACGAGTTGCTCCATCCGCCGTTCGATCTGCCGCGGACACCAGTGATCGATGCAGACGGATCGCAGGCGACGAGGCCGCGTTTCGGCTTCACCGGACACGGGGAACGAGCTGGGTGGGAGGCATGACCAGTGCGCTGGGTGGACGGTGAGCGCCCGCCGCAGAGCAGCCTGGAAACCGTGAGCGAAAGAAAGCTGCCACCGGTGATCGAGCCAGTGTTCACGCGGTGGCATGTCCTGGGGATCGCGATCACGGTCGCGATCATCCTCTGGCTGTGGCTGGCAGGCAACTCGCATGCCGAAGCGTTCCCCGTCCGGGTCATCCTCTCGCACGTCCCGACGGTGAGCACTTTCGGCCCACCGCAGGCGACGGGTGTCGCGCTCATCACATTCAGCGAGGGCGACGTCCGTGCCGACTTCGTCGACCTCCCGGTGCTGGGCAGTACCGACCGCTATGCATTGTGGCTGCGACGATCCGATACGGGCGAGACGCTGCTCCTCGGAAAGTTCGACGCTTCATTGCTTCCGGTCACGCACGTCGACCTCCTGCTGCCAGAACCGATACCCGAATCGGGTTGGGATACCGTACTGGTCACGGTCGAACCCGAGCCGGACCCGGATCCTGCGCCGGATGCCCGTATCGTTCTCGTCGGGGCGTTACCGGGAACACCGGTCGAGCTGGACTTGCTGCCGCCGACATTGCCGGAGACCGGCGCTGGACCAGCCGGCGCTGCCCCCTGGGAACTGATCGCGGTGAACGCGCTCTTGCTGGTAGGCATCGGCTCGCTGCGGTCCTGGCGGAACCGGCAGACGGAAGGGAGGAGAGCGCAATGATCCGGACGATCTATCAGGCTGCTGCCGGCATGATGGCTCAATTCGCCCGCCAGCTCACGCTCAGTACCAATCTCGCCAACATCGACACGCCAGGATACAAGCAGCAGGACAGCACGATCCGCGACTTCCAGCAGCTCTTTCTCCTGCGGCTGGCCGACGGACAGGCAAGCCCGGTGGGATCGCTCTCGGCGACCGTGCGCTGGGATCAGCCTCGGGTGGATACGCGGCAAGGTGCGCTGGTGGAAACTGGTCGCCCGCTGGATCTCGCCATCGCCGGCAACGCCTTCTTCGCGGTGCAGACCGCGGATGGCATCGAGTACACGCGCGACGGTCGGTTCCAGCTCGACGCGCAACGCAGGCTGGTCACAGCTGACGGTTACCCAGTGCTGGGCGAGCAGGGGCCGCTCGTCCTCCCACCAGGTGACGTTTGGGTCGAACCGGACGGAACTGTTTTGGTCGGGAACCAGGTGATCGGCCGGCTTCTTCTCGTCGAGTTTCCGGAAGACACAACCTTCACGCCGGTAGCCGGCAACCGCTACCGGACCGACGCGCAGGGCGTGCCGTCGCAGACGGCCGGTGTGAGTCAGGGGTTCATCGAGGCTTCCAATGTCGATCTCACCCAGACCTTGACGGATATGCTGGCAGCGACACGCAGTTATCAGCTCGCGGCACGCACCTTGCAGCTGGCCGATGAGACGCTCCGACTGGCGGTGAACTCGGTGGGCCGTGTGAGCCAGGGATGAGGTGAGCAGCGATGGAAGCGTTGTACTTCCCGGCAGTCAGTGGCGCCCGTGCCCAACAGGTCCGGCTCGATACGATCGCGCACAACCTGGCGAACCTGGAGACCGACGGATTCAAAGCAGTGCGCGCCGAGTTCGCGGCGGTACCGCCGCAACAGTACCTCGTTGCACGGGCAGGCGAGGCCGTCCTCGGCCCGGTGAGTGTCGGTGCCGGAGTGGAAGTGATCGGCACGACCCGCCACTACACGCTGGGGCCGATCGAGGTCACCGGTGATCCGTTCGACCTCACCCTGAGCGGGCCCGACACCTTCCTCGCCACGCAGCTTCCCGATGGCACGGTCGCTTACCGCCGGAGCGGACGCCTGAGTCTCGATGCTGCTGGCCGGCTCGTCTTCGAGGACGGAAGCCTCCTCCAACCACCCATCACCATTCCGGCCGGGGCGCAGCTTGACCGGATCGAGCCAGACGGCACGATCATGGTGCGCACTCCTGACGGAACGGAAACGCAGGCGATCGGTCGCCTCCAGCTCATACGCTTCCCCAACCCGCAGGGGCTGCTCGCCGCCGGGCAGGGTCGCTGGCTGGCGACCGACGCAGCGGGGCCACCGGAAACAGGCGTAGCGGGCGAAGCAACCTGGCCGCCGGTCTTGAGCGGTGTCCGCGAACACTCCAACGTGGACCTGGTCGATCAGATGACGCAGCTCATCATGGCACAGCGTGCTTACACGGCGAACCTGCGCGCGTTGCAGACGATCGACGAGCTCGTCGAGATCGCCACGCGCCTGCGGCAGTAGATGCCGTCACGGGTGAACCGGATACAGCCCTTCAGAGCGATCGGCCTGCTGCCGATAGAGTAGGATGAGCGGCGAACGGCCGCAGTGAGGGCGAACCCGAGGGAAGGGACGATGGTGAACCAGGTCGGGAACGTCTGGCACGATCCCTCGATCCAGCGGGTCGAGACGCCCGAGCAGCAACAGGCGCGCCAGCCGGTCGCTCCGCCGACTCGTCCGGATCGCCCGTCGCAGGCAGCCGAACTGACGCCAGGTCTCCAGGAAGTGCAACGAGCGATCGAAGTCGTGCGGCAGGCGCCAGACGTGCGGGAGGGGCGTGTCGCAGCGATCCGGAAGTTGCTGGAGACGGGCCGCTACCAAGTGCCCCTGGAAGCTGTGGCTGACCGGGTCGCGCGTGAACTTCGGCCGACACTGGATACCGAGTAGGCACCGGAGGACACGATGGGGAAAAGCCCCCGGGGAGGCGGCAGCAGCGACGAGCTGGCCGCCATTGGTGAGCTGTTGGCTGCCCTGACGCAGGCGCTCGTCGCGGGGGATCCGGAGGAGATCACCGCACTCGCACGCCTGCTGGAGCAACGAGCGAGCACGCTCGGGCCGGTGGATGCAGATCCTGCTCGCCTCTCAGCGATCGCCGTGCTCCGCGAGCGGACAGCGTTGCTCGTCCAGACGCTCTTCCACACCACCGACCAGTTCCTCGCCCGCGCGCTGGAGTGGCAAGCACGGAGCCAACGCTACCACCCCGGGCGTGGGACATCAGGGCCGAAGCCATCGATCGGTGACGAGACACTCGCGCGTGTCACGGGTTACCGTAACGGCCTTTCCGACCTGCGAGCCTAGGACTTCAGCGCATGCAGCACGTTGCCGATCCATATCGATAGCGAACCGGAACGGAAGGGCGGCACGGCATGGTCTTTCGAGCACTGGAGACAGCATTCCGTGGGTTGATGGCGCAGCAACGTGCTGTCGATACCACCAACCACAACATCGCCAATGCCAACACGCCGGGATTCGCGCGCCAGCGCGTGACTCTGGTACCGAGCGCGCCCTACACCGTGCCCGCCTTCAACCGTTCCGGCCTCGCCGGGCAAGTCGGAACTGGTGTCTTGGTGGCGACGATCACGCGGGTCCGCGAGTCGGTCTTCGACCTTCAGTATCGTGTGCAGTCGCAGGCTCTCGGCGAAGCATCCACACAGGTCGATGCGTATGCCCAGATCGAAGCGGTGTTCAACGAGCCGACCGGATCGGGCCTCGGTGCTCTGCTCGACCGCTTCTGGCGGGCCTGGCAAGCGGTAGGCAACCAGCCGGAAGACCTGGCGGCGCGAGCCGCCCTCGTCCAGGATGCCACGACGCTCGCGACGAATCTCAACCGGATGCGGACGCAGTTGCAGGAACTCCAAAGCGACACGGTGGCGAAGCTGACGCTCCAGGTGAGCGAGGTGAACAGCATCGCGCAGCGAGTGGCAGCACTCAACCAGCAGATCGTCGCCGCACTGGCGACTGGTCAGACACCGAACGACCTCATGGACCAGCGTGACCTGCTCCTCGACAAGCTGGCGAGCTTTACCGGCGCGACCATCCGCACGCTACCGAACGGAGCCATCAACATTTACCTCGGCGGTTACCCACTGGTCGATCAAGAGCAGTCGTTCCCGCTCACCGTGCAGGTAGCCGGAGGCAGCGCCAGCATCATCTGGCAGGGAACGAACAGTCCCGTCTCGCTGGAGCGTGGCTCGCTGCAAGCGCTCCTCCACCTGCACAACACGGTCCTGCCGGGCCTGCTGGGGAAGCTGGAGGCGATCCGCGACGCGCTCGCCAACGAAGTCAACGCACTGCACACGACCGGGTACGGACTGACCGACCCGGCAGGGCCACCACCGGGCCGCACGTTCTTCGTCATCACGCCGGGTGGAGATTTGGAAGTCGACCCGACGATCGTTGCCGATCCACAGCTCATCGCCGCAGCCGATGCGGCTAACGAGCCGGGCAACAACGCGATCGCGCGAGCGATCGCCGAACTCCGCTCCAAGCTCGTGCTCAACGGGAACACGGCGACGATCAACGATTTCTACAACACGCTCGTCGCCGAGGTCGGTGGAGCCTCGCAGACCGCACAGGTGACACGCGACAACCAGCAAGCACTGGTGGACGCAATCGACCGACAACGCAAGGAGATCATGTCGGTCTCGCTCGATGAAGAGATGGCGAACCTGATCAAGTACCAGCAGGCCTACGGGGCCGCGGCGCGAGCGATTACCGCGGTCGACGAGATGCTCGACCGGATCATCAACGGGATGGGCCTGGTGGGACGCTAGCGACGGCGCCGGTGGGCGAAAGGAGAGCGGGCGATGCGCGTCACCCACGGTATGCTGGTCGACACCTTGTTGAAGAACCTCTCGGGGAACCTGGCCCGGATGGAGCGGGTGTACCAGCAGATCACCTCGGCTCGTCGCATTTCGCGGCCCTCGGACGACCCGGTCGGAACAGCGACGGTGTTGCGCTTGAGCTCGGCGTCGCAGGAGATCGAACAGTATTTGGCGAACGTCGAACAGGCCCGAACCTGGCTCGACCTCACCGATCAGGCGCTGACGACGATCGGGCAATCGCTGCAGCGCGTCCGGGAGCTGGTCGTGCAGGCCGCGAACGACACGCTTTCGGCCGACGACCGGCAGGCGATCTGGGCCGAGCTGACGGCGCTGCAAGAGCAGATCGCGACGACTGGAAACTACGCGCACGCTGGGCAGTACCTGTTCGCCGGGAGCGCGACCCAGACCGAGCCGTTCGATCTCTCCACCGACCCACCGACCTATCAGGGAAACAACGATCAGCTGCTGCGCCTGATCGATCGCGGCGTCACGGTGGACATCAACGTACCGGGCAGCGTGGCGATCGTACCAGTTCTCCAGGCAGTCAAGCAAGCGCGCGATGCAGTCGCCTCGAACGACCCGAACGTGATCCGAGCGACGCTGGCGACGATCGATGCCGCACACACGCAGCTCCTGGCAGCGCAGGCCTCGGTCGGTGCACGCGTCAACCGACTGGAGGCGCAGCGTGACCGCCTGCTGGACGCGCACACCAGTACGCTGCGGCTCCTGAGCGAGGCTGGCGATACCGATATGGCCGAGGCAGTTACCCAGTTCTCGAAAGAGGAACTCACCTACCGAGCGGCGCTGCAGGCAGGAGCCCGGGCGATCCAACCGACGCTCCTCGACTTCCTGCGGTGATCGAGAAGGGAGGAGCGATGGTCCAGCCGATCCAGGACGTGACAGTGCACGAAACCGAACGAACGCTCATCTTCCCCAATGGGCTCATCGGTTGCCCCGAATGGCGTCGTTTCGCCGTCGAGGCACCTGAAGAGCTCCCAGGTCTCCTCGTGCTGCGCTCGCTCGACGAGCCGGGGATCGAGTTCGTGCTGGCACCGGTGCTGGAGCTGGTTCCGGACTTTCTCGACCACCTGGCGCCAGTCGACCGGGCGGCGCTCGCCGCGCTCGGCGTGGGGACAGCCGCGGAGGTCGAACTGTGGACGACCTTGAGTGTCCACGACGACGGCACCGTCACCGCGAACCTTCTCGGACCGCTGGTCCTGGACTTCGCCCGCGGCTGCGGAATTCAGGTCGTCCTCGCCGATTCGGGGTGGGGGACGCGCCACCCCATCGTGACTGCGTGAAGAGGAGACGACGATGCTGGTGCTCACCCGGCGACCAGGCGAGGCACTGGTGATCGGCCAGGACATCCGGCTCGTCGTACTCGGTGTCGAAGGCGAGCGCGTCAAGCTCGGGATCGAGGCACCGCGGGAGATCGCGATCGTCCGTTCCGAACTGGTCGAAGCAGTGCGCGAAGCGAACCAGCAAGCAGCACGGACTCCCGAGCGCGTGCTCGAACGCCTGCGACGCACGTTGGCAAGGCCCCGCCCCAGCGCGACTGAGCGCACACGCTGAACTCGTCTTCGTGCACAACCGCTGTCTCTTCCTCCGCGTGGCCTCTCGTCAGCACCGAATCAGCGCAGCGTGCGACCGATAGCCGCACCAGCCGATGGCGTGTGGCCAAAATCGGTCGATGGTTGCCAGCATCGTTGCGTTCACGGCACGTTCTTCACTAGGAAAGAGGTTCCGTAACCGACTCGGAGACGCATTCGTTTACGGATAGAGGGTAAGAAGCCCGAGCAGTCGGACCGTCCTGCAACTGGCCGGGGTTACGCCCAGGCCAGACCGCGGAGTGTACCGGAACGCGGAGCGAGCGATGACCGCACGACTGGCATGGCGCGTTCTCGCCGAACACTGGGACACAAATTGGCTCGGTTACGTCGTCGAGCTTCCCGGGTGCCAGTTCAGGGCCGGCACGCTGGATGAGCTCCTGCAACGTGCCCCGCAAGCGATCGCCAGCCATCTGGCGTGGCTACGCGGCCACGGTCTGCAGGGTATCGATCGGCCAGCCGACTTTTTTCTGCTCACCGAGCGCGCCCAAGCGTTGCCCGGCGAACGAGGGCCGCTTTTCGATGCGGACCGGCGAAACCTGTCAGCGAGCGAACTCGACGTCGCGCTCCAGGTCGGGAACGCAGCGATCGAGGATCTGGTCGCACTGGCCGGACGCACCCAGGCATGGGCAGCACGAGCGGAATCGGAACGCCCGTCCGGATGGCCACCTCCAGCGATCCTCCATCATGTCGCTGAAAAAGACGTCTGGTACGCGGCACGCCTCATGCCGGATATCGGTGCGCTCGCGCTCCCCGACGATCCGATCGAAGCGGTGCAACGCGCCCATCAAGCGTTCGTTGCAGGAATTCGTGCGTGGTGGGCGATCTGGCGAAACCGCGTCGTCGAGCGTGACGGTGAACAGTGGACGGTCGCCAAGGTGCTCCGTCGCCGCACCGGACACCTGCGCGAGCACGTCGAGCAGCTGCTCGCCTGGGCCCGAGCAATCGACTCGTGGTGATCACGACCAGCGAACACGGCCTCACCGCACGATCCGTCCAGCGCGAGGAAGCTGTAGTCAACAGAAAAGCCGCCAGGTTGTCGGGTTGCGACCAGCAGCCGCGTAATCGAAGTCGTCGGCGAACGGTTGCAGGCAACAGCGTCCTTCCAGAACACGGAGCGCAACGTAGCGGGAAAGCGCGGTGATCGGCGCCTGCGGATTGCGCAGGTCCTCTCGGGTGAAGAAGCGCGCCTCGTCGATCTCCTGCCCGTCTGGCTGCGGCTCGCCAGCAAGCCAGTCGAGCAGGAACATGACATACGTATCGTTCCGCCGGCCATCGCACCGCGAGCGGAGACCGACGATGCCGCGAACGACAGCGTGAACGCCGGTCTCTTCAGCCACCTCGCGGACGACCGCCTGGTCGAGCGTCTCGCCCGGCTCGACGAGTCCGCCGGGGAAGAGGTACTGCCCCTGTGATGGGCCATACCGCTGGCGCACGAGCAGGATCGAACGGTCGCGACGGACGACACCGCCGACCGCAACGACATGACGCAATTCACTGGCCACACTGCACTCCTTTCCGTTGCCCACAGAGAGTATGGTCGACGCCCAGCGCGATGGGACTGGTCGGTGGCGCTGACTCAGGCACGGGATCTGGGAAACGAGTCGCAACCTCCGGTACCACCGATCGGTCCGGAGGGCATGCAAGGGGAGAGCGTGCGGCTCGGTGGAATCGATGCGTCAAGGTCGGGGGACGAGATCGCGGGGGTTGTGGATTTTCCAGACACCGTCCTCATAGACGAGATGGAACATGTACGTCGAGACACGCGGGCCGAGACGCTGGACGACGATGACGGAGGCCTCGTTGCCGCGGATTTCGGGTTGGTCGATTTCGAGGATCTCGATGCGCGAACCGATCTCGGCCGCCGCCTGGACGACCGACATGAACTCGTCGAACGACTCGCCGTCGTTGGTGGCCCGGGAATGCATCAGCCAGGCCTCGCCAGCGCGGCCGTGATAGATCGCGTCCAGGTAGCGCGTCACGACCGCGCGGATCTCGTCCGCGGGGTCAGCCAGCGGAGTCGGTGTGGGCGTCGGATTCGAGCGGGAACAGGCGAGGAGGAACAGACCGGCCACAACGAGGAGCCATGCGGACGCGATGCGACGCATCGAGCGACCTCCTGCTGCGCTCCAGCACGGCCAACCATACCTGCCTGCGATTGACAAAGTCAACCGATGAGCGTAGAATACCGCCAGGATCGGTCATACCCCGATATTCCGTGATATTCCGAACGTGGTCGTGTCGAACGGAGCGAGGAGGTCGTTCGATGGCCGTGACAGTGTCGCGCCGGAAATTCCTGAAAGTCGGCGGCGCGGCAGCGGGAACCGCAGTCGGTGCCCTGGCTGGCCTGGGAGTCGATCTTCGGCCCAAGCAGGTTCGGGCACAGCAGCTGCGGATCGCCAACGCGCAGGTGTTCCCGAGCGTCTGTCCATACTGCGCAGTGGGCTGCGGCACGCTGGTGCATGTGGTCGATGGCCAGATTGTCAACATCGAAGGGAACCCGAAGAGCCCGATCAACAAGGGGAACCTGTGCCCGAAGGGGGCAGCGCAGTTCCAGCTGCACGTGAACCCCAATCGGCTGACCAAGGTACTCTACCGGAAGCCCTACGGCACGCAGTGGGAAGTCGTGGATCTCGACTGGGCGATGGATCGCGTCGCGGAACTGGTGAAGAAGACGCGCGACGAGACGTTCGTTGAGACGCTGCCGAACGGCAAGCGGGTGATGCACACGACGGCGATCTTCTCGCTGGGCGGCGCGACGATCGACAACGAGTGGAACCATATCCACCAGAAGCTGATGCGCGGCCTGGGGATCGTCCGGATCGAGAACCAGGCGCGGATATGACACAGCTCGACCGTCCCCGGTCTGGGGACTCGGCTCGGGCGCGGTGGTTCGACCACCTTCCCCGGTGACCTCGTCAATGCGGACCTCATCATCATCATGGGTTCGAACATGGCCGAGAACCACCCGGTGGCGTTCCGCTGGGTGGCAGAGGCGAAGCGACGCGGTGCGAAGCTGATCCACGTCGACCCGCGCTTCACGCGCACGTCGGCGATGGCGGATCTCTACGTGCCGCTCCGCTCGGGGACGGATATCGCCTTCCTCGGCGGGCTGATCCGCTACATGATCGAGAACGAGAAGTACTTCAAGGACTACGTCGTCAACTACACGAACGCCGCGACGATCATCCGCGACGATTTCCAGGACACCGAGGACCTCGAGGGCGTCTTCTCGGGTCTCAAGGAAGCTCCCGAAGGGACATTCCAGAAGTACGTCTACGATAACACGACCTGGCAGTACAAGCGCACGCAGCCGTGGGATGCGGCCAAGGCGCGCGAAGAGGCGCTCAAGGCGGCGACGTTCGCAGAGATGATCCAGAAGATGGTCCCGCCGCCGGCCGAGAAGGATCCCACCCTGCAACACCCGCGGACAGTGTTCCAGATCGTCCGGCGTCACTTCTCGCGCTACACCCCGGAGATGGTCGAGCAGATCTGCGGGACGCCGAAAGAGCTGTTCCTCAAGGTAGCCGAGATGCTGGCCGAGAATTCCGGCCCGGAGCGCACGACGACCTTCGTCTACGCGATGGGCTGGACGCAGCACACCTACGGCGTGCAGAACATCGGTTGCGCGGCGCTCCTGCAGCTGCTGATGGGCAACATGGGTCGGCCGGGTGGCGGCATCCTGGCCTTGCGCGGACACGCGACGATCCAGGGCTCGACCGATGTGCCGACGCTCTACCACTCGATCCACGGGTACATGGCCCATCCGGACGCGCGGCGCACACACGATACGCTGCGTGACTACATCCTCACCGAGACGCGGCCGACCGGGTACTGGGCGAACCTGCCCAAGTTCATGGTGAGCTACTTGAAGTCGATGTACGGCGATGCCGCCAAGCCGGAGAACGACTTCGGTTACGACTGGCACCCGAAGATCAACGGCGACTACTCGTTCATGGCGAGCTTCCACGCCATGGCACGGGGCGAGATCAAGGGTGCCTTCTTCTTCGGGCAGAACCCGGCGACGTCGATCAACGCAGGCCTCATCCGACGAGCACTCGCCAATCTCGACTGGCTGGTCGTCAAGGACAACTTCGAGACGGAGACGGCCGCGTTCTGGTACAAGTCGCCAGAAGTCCAGAGCGGCGAGATGAAGCCCGAGGAAATCAAGACCGAGGTCTTCTTGTTCCCGTCAGCGCAGGTGGCGGAAATCGAGGGGACGTTCACCAATACGCAGCGGCTCATCCAGTTCCACGAGAAGGCAGCCGACCCGCCCGGTGACTGCCGTTCGGATGTCTGGTTCACGCACCAGCTCGCGCTGCGGCTCAAGAAGCTCTACGCCGACTCGACCCTGCCACGCGACGAAGGGTTCAAGAACCTGACCTGGGACTACGACTACGAGCCGGGCAAGTACCCGACGAACACGCGCATCCAGGGTGAGCCGGACGTGATGAAGATCTGGCGCGAGATCAATGGGTTCAAGACCGACACCGGCGAACTCCTGAAGGGGTTCGGCGACCTGAAGGACGATGGCTCGACGACCTGCGCGTCGTGGATCTACTGTGGCGCCTATCCGGAGGAAGGGAAGTTCCTGCCAGCGAGCCGTAATCCGGATCCGGACGACAAGCCGGGTACGCACCTCGGTTGGGGTTACGCCTGGCCAGCCAACCGGCGCATCCTCTACAACCGGGCCTCGGCCGATCCGAACGGCAACCCGTGGTCGGAGCGCAAGAAGTACATCTGGTGGGACGCTGCCCAGAAGAAGTGGGTCGGCTACGATGTACCGGACTTCCCGGCAACCAAGGCACCGGATACACCAGCCAAGCCGGGTGCGACCGGCCTCGATGCCCACGACGGCAAGAGCCCGTTCATCATGATGGCCGACGGCAAGGGCTGGCTCTTCGTGCCATCTGGGCTGGCTGACGGGCCACTACCGACCCATTACGAGCCGATGGAGTCGCCGGTTCCAAACCTGCTGTATCCGAAGCAGCAGAACAACCCGATCGCCAAGTACTACGAGCACGAACGCAACCAGCTGGCTGCTGTCGGCGACCCGCAGTTCCCGATCGTCCTGACGACCTACCGCTTGACGGAACATCACCTCTCCGGCGCGATGAGCCGCTGGTTGCCGTGGCTGGCGGAGCTGCAGCCGGAGCTGTTCGTCGAGATCAGCCCGGAGCTGGCTCAGGAGAAGGGGATCAAGAACCTCGACTGGGTGCGGATCACCTCGAAGCGGGGGACGATCGTCGCCAAGGCCCTGGTGACGCCACGGCTGCGGCCGCTCACGGTGAACGGCAAGACGATCCACCAGATCGGGATGCCGTGGCACTGGGGCTTCATGGGGATCGTGGTCGGCGACGTGGTCAACGACCTGGGTGCCTGGGTCGCCGACCCGAACGTCCAGATCCACGAGATGAAGGCGCTCACGGTCAACGTCGAGAAGGCGCAGTAGGCGGAGAACGGAGGGGGAAGCCGGTGCGGTGGTGTCGCGCCGCACCGGCCATGCCCTGGAGGAGATGAGCCATGGCCGAACCGATGGGCTTCTTCACCGACACGTCAGTCTGCATCGGCTGTAAAGCCTGCGAGGTCGCCTGCAAGGAGTGGAACCAGCTGCCGGCTCGGAACGGCGGGAAGGTGCAGCTCAGCGGGCAGTCCTACGACAACACGGTCTCGTTGAGCGGTATCCAGTGGCGGCACGTCAAGTTCATCGAGCAGTTCAGCCCCGATCGCTCGACCGGCCGCTGGCTCATGATGAGCGACGTCTGCAAGCACTGCGTGCAGGCAGCCTGCCTGGAGGTCTGCCCGACCGGTGCCATCATCCGGACCGAGTTCGATACGGTCGTGATCCAGCAGGACGTCTGCAACGGCTGCCGGGCCTGCATCGCGGCCTGTCCGTTCGGCGTCATCGAGATCAATCCCGAGACGAACACCGCGATGAAGTGCACGCTCTGCTACGACCGGCTGCAGGCTGGCATGGTACCGGCCTGTGCCCAGGCCTGCCCGACCCAGTCGATCCAGTTCGGCCCGATCTCCGAACTCCGGCAGCGAGCACAAGAGCGTCTGCAACAACTGCACGAGCAAGGGGTGACGAAAGCTCGTCTCTACGGGCACGACGAGTCGATTTTGGGCGGCTTGAACGCCTTCTACCTGTTGCTCGACGAACCGGAGGTCTACGGCTTGCCCTCCAATCCGCAGCTCCCGTCACGGAACGTCGCTCCCTCGGCCGCCCTGTCGGCAGCGGGCGCGGTCGCCCTGGGTCTTCTCGGTCTCGTCGGTCTGCGCAAGCAGCGGATGGATCGGCTCGCAGCGGAGGCACGTGGCGAAGGGGAGGGCAACCATGCCGGATAGCTTCTTCACCCACTCGCCGGAATGGCGGTGGTGGATCGTATTTTACTTCTTCATCGGCGGTATCTCTGGGGGCGCATTCGCGCTCGCTGCACTCCTGCGCCTCTTCGGGCAGCCAGGCGACCGGCCACTTTCGCGCCTCGGGTACTACATCGCGTTCCCCGGTAGTCTGATCAGCGGTCTCTTACTGATCCTCGACCTGAAGCGACCGGAACGTTTCTGGCACATGTTGATCCAGTCGGAGACGTTCCGACCGGCGTTCAAGTGGTGGTCGCCGATCTCCGTCGGGTCGTGGGGGCTGCTCGCATTCGGGTTCTTCTCCTTCCTCGCGTTCGTGGGCGCGCTCGCTGAAGTCGGTGTCCTGCCACGGGGACTCTCGGCATTGGTTAATGGAACGCTCGGTACGATCGTCAATACGCTGGGCGGTCTGTGTGGATTCTTCCTCGCTGGGTATACCGGTGTACTCCTTTCGACGACCAACCGGCCGCTCTGGAGCGATACGGTCTGGCTCGGTCTGCTCTTTCTGGTGTCCGGTTTCTCGACTGGCGCGGCGCTCTTGATTCTGCTGAGCTGGCGTCGTGATTCGCCCGCCGTTCGATGGCTCAAAGAACTCGACTCCTGGACGCTCATTCTGGAACTCGTCGTCCTGATCGTCCTCCTGGCATCGGTCGGCACGGCGGTGCTCCGGCCGGTCCTGTTCAACGCCTGGGGCGTTCTCTTGCTCGTCGGTGTCGTCCTGGTCGGTATTCTGGTCCCGTTACTTCTTCACTTCCGGCCGCTGCTCGGGCGGTTGACGGTGCCGAGTGCGGCCGTGCTCGTGCTGGTCGGCGGGTTCATTCTCCGTGTCGTGATGCTCCTGTCGTCGGAGGCTGTGTGAGGTGGGGCAAGCGAGGCGAGTGGTCAACTGGACACTCCGGATTGTGACGATCGCGGTGCTCGCGAGTGCGCTCCTCGCCTGCGGGCCGGAGGCATCGCGGACACGCGGTGGCGGACCGGGTGCTGATATCGGTAATCACGGGAGCGAAATCCAGCTCCATCCATTCGGTCCGAAGGTTATTTACTCCAATACGCCGAAGGAGGGTGCGGCCAGCCAGGTCGCCGGGATGCCGGTCGAATGAGTGCGATCGTCGACAAGCTGGAGCAGTTGGCGGAGCAGGACGCCGTCCTGGCTCCGCTCGCCCGTCTGTACGCGCTGGTATTACGGTCTGCCACGGCACCAGGTAGCCAGCTCCTGGCGAGCGTCCTCGACCCACAGCCCGTCACGGATGGCGTGACACCGGCCTTGCACGGGCGCACGCTCGTCGTTGATGTCGGTCAGGCGACGCATCTCGTCACCGAGGCGGCCGAACTCCTCGCCCGCAGCGGAATCGCGGCCGGCGAGGACCTCGCTCCGGCTGTCCGGTCCGGCCGGCTGGCTGTGCTGGACCTGGTTCGAGCCGGGATCGTGGCCACTCCGGAACGGCTCGAGGAACTCGGAGAGCGGGCTGGCGTTTCCCCGGGTGTCGTCGCCACGCTGGCACAGACCGTGGCGATACCGTTTCTGGTCGCGGCCGCTCGTGCGATCGGCGGGCAACCCGCCAGTACGTGGCATGCCGGCTACTGCCCCATCTGCGCAGCCTGGCCCGTGCTGGCCGAATTCCGCGGGCTGGAACGCGACCGCTGGCTGCGATGCGCGCGGTGCGGGGCCGGCTGGCGCTTCCCGCACCAGCACTGTCCGTTCTGTGCGAACAGTGACCACCGGAGCCTGCGCTATCTTGCCGAAGAAGGGAAGCAGGATGCTCAGCGCGTCGAGGTCTGCGAGATCTGCCGTGGGTACGTGAAGACATTCGCGACGCTGGGCGCCTGGAGCCACGGCGAGGTGCTCTTGCAGGATCTGACGACGATCGAACTCGACCTCGTCGCGGCCGAGCGCGACTACCAGCGGCCAGGGAGCCTCGGTTTCCCTCTGGCTGTCACCGTCGTCGCACGCGAGCTCGTCGCCTGACAGTGGCTCCGAACCAGCACGGTGACGCTCCGGCCGCTCGCGCGAGGCGGTTCGAGGCCCGCAAGGTGCAGAAGCCGGAGAGGGAGCACGCCATGGAACGGAAACTCGATCCGACGACACTGGTTCGCCCAGCAATCTTCTGCCAGGCCCTGCTGCAGGCAGTCCAGGTGAGCGAGGAACGCCGGAAGCGACGCAAGCGCGACCAAACGCCCGATCAACTTGGCCAAGAACTGAAGCGCTGGATCCTGGAGCAGACAATCGCAGCCGATCCGGAGCCGGAGGAGTTCGAGCAGTGGTTGCTCGAACTGGTTCTCCGCACGCCGGGTAGCGGTGGTTTGCGGGCGATGTGCCAGGAGGTGTATCTGGAATACCAGCTCGCCCAGCACGATCCGGATTTCCGCACCTGGCTCGCGCTCGGCGCACCGAGCGCGGACAAGCCGGCGAAGTTGTGCTGAACGCGGCTGTTCTTCCCCAACCACGCCGCTCTCGGAGGACTACCGTTCCGTCATGCTGCCTGACAGCTCGCCAGCGCCGCATGGGGTGAGTCAGGCTGCCCTCGCGTACGACGAAACGCTGGGTCGGTGCGGACTGGCACCGACCCAGCGTCCAGCTTTCGGCCGACGAGTGGAGTGCGATCAGAGAAAGGCGAGCCCTGCCAGGATACTCACAGCAGCGACGACTCCGACCAGCAGGGCAGGCACACGCCAGTCGCGCAACGCTGCCCCATAGATCACCAGGCTCGGCAGACTCACCGCGGGCAAGGCGAGGAGCAAGGCCGCTGCCGGGCCGGTGAGCCCTTGCTGGATGAGCGGTGCGGCGATCGCCAGCTCCGTCCAGGTCGGGACCATAAAGAGCACCCCGACGAGTGTCGCGAAGAGGACGGTCGCGACCGTGTTCCCGCCACCGAGCGCCGTCACGATCGGCGCGACCCAGCCGATGACCGTCGCCGCGATAAGCAGCATCGGCACAGCGACCCGAGCGATCCGCCAGGCGGTCGCGAGCCAGGCTGCGACCAGATCGGCGGGAGACTCGATGCGTCGTCCGCGGAGATGCTCCTCGAAGGCGAACGCACGCAGCGACCGCTCCAACCAGCGGAGAGTGCGCCCGCTCGCGACGCTGGCAACGACCGGTGGGCGCCGCCGCACCGCCAGAGCGACTAACCACGTACCGAACACCGCCAGGACGACACCGCCCACGATGCGCAAGAGCGCGAAGTCGGCTGGCAACAGCGCGGTGGCGAGAAAGAGCGTCGTGACGTTGAGCAAAGGTGCCGCCACAACGAACGCGAGCGTCGACTCGAGCGAAGCGCCACCGCGATAGAGGCTGGCACCGACCGGCCCAGCGCAGCAGGAACAGAAGGGATAGGCAACCGCACTGGCACTTCCCACAACGTGCGCGCGGAGACCACGCAACGCATAGACCTGCTTCAACCGCTGGCTCGAGCACAACAGGACGAGAAAGAGCGCACCGATGAGAATACCGAGCAGTGTGGCATGCCAGACGACGAGGAGGAAGTTGACCGCTTCACCGAGCGGGCGGAGCCAGCTGGGCAACGTATCGACCGCGAAGGTCTTCGACACGCCGGCCTTGCCAGCTGCCGCGACGCGCTCGGCCTGGACGATACGATAGGTGAAGAGATCGACGATCAGCAAGACCATCAAGACACCAGCGAGAACGGTGCGGGCACGCCGCAGTTCACCTTGACGAGACAAGGACTCGACAGAACGCAACAGCCGATAGGAAACGACAGCACCGACGAGCGCGAGAGCGAGTACGAGCACATGCCAGGGCGTGTAGGAGAGAAATGCGGAGGGTGAACCGAGTTTGCGATAGCTCGCGGCATCGAGCAAGAAGGCACGACGCATGTCGACGATGGTGGCGAGCGTGACCGCGACACTCACGACGAAGGTCGCCAATGCGAGCAGCAAGGCTGCACCTGAACGCTCCACCGCCTGCGCCGACCGACTGGAGAGCGTTCCGCTCATCCTGATCCTCCTCTCGAGACAAGCGAACGATCCAACGCGCACTCGCGCGCTGGTCACGAGTTCCTGCACGGTTGTTCTGCGTTGAGCGAGATCAGCTGCGACCGAACCGGCCGCTCGAGGAGGATCAGGGGCCACGCGGGACACTCGGCCCAGCATCCTGGCCGAGGAGCCAGGCCCGTGCCGGTGTCCCATATACTCGCCCGCATCGGTCGTCCATCGGCACCAGGTCGACTTTCGAACCGAACCGTTATCGGAATCCTAGTCGGTACCAAGGACGGTGTCAAGCAGCGAGCAGGGGCCACGGCCCAGCGAGGGCGGCTTCCAGGACAACATACCATCCTGGCGAACGCTCGAGCATCACCCGCGACCAGGAGAACGCTCGGCAGGTGCAATACCCGGTCGTACGAACTGTCACCAGCCAGGTGCATCAGGAGCAGCTCTCGCGTGATAACGCTCGGGTCACCCGAGTGTGCCGAAAACACGGGAAAGAGCGTGCTCCCTCCAGCTCCCTCGGGGCAAGCGGTTGCCCACGGGTGATCTCTGCGCGAACGACTGGTCACCGAACGGTCGAGCATAGGTAGCGTCCGATTCACATCGGTCAGATGTCGCCCATCGTTGTTGTCCGGTCGAGCTACGCATCGTCGAGCTGCAGACGCGGAACATGGCCGGTTCACCTGGCCCTCGCTGGCCGAGCTGGGTCAGGCACGCCTGACCCCTACAGCGACAACGGGAATCGACGGTTGCAGGTGGCCGATGTGTCGGCAACCGTCCCTGAGCGGCCACGCCCATTTCCCTCGTCGGGACGAGGCGTGCCTCGCCCATCCGCGCCAACAGGCGCGGGGATCGAACCACAACGCCATGACGCCCGGCGGAACACCCCTCACCCCCGCCGCTCCCGCGGCACCCCTGTCCACGTTTTTCCTGTAGGGGCGACGCGTGCGTCGCCCGTCCGCGCCGGAACAGGTGGAGACCTGGTTTGTTTTCCCGGCCCTCTCGGGCCGCGGGTCAGGCACGCCTGACCCCTACAGGGACGTCGGTGGCCGATCGCGGGGCGGTGGGTGGTGCGCATGCCACCATCGCAAACCCGTCCCACCCGGTAGGGGCGACGCGCGCAGTGCCCGGTACGGCACCCCTCACCCCCGCCGCTGTCACGGCACCTCTTCTCCCGCGCGGTGCGGGAGAGGGGGCCAGGCGTGCCGCGCCGATCCACGCCGCGAGACGCGGGTACGTGGTCGGTGCCTGAACCTACCGGTCCTGTAGGGGCGAGGCGTGCCTCGCCCAGCCGCGCCGCAGGCGCGGGAGTATCCCACGGTTCGGTTCCCGGCCCTGGCGGGCCGGACGGGTCACGCACGCGTGACCCCTACAAGGGGACGGCGATGGTCGATCGAGTGCCAGTGGGCGATGGACAGGTGACCGTCGGCAACCCACCGCACCCGCGTAGGGGCGACCGGTGCGTCGCCCGTAGGTCACCCCTCACCCCCGCCTCGCGTCGCTCGCCACCCCCCTCCCGCGCTGTGCGAGAGACGGGGCCGGGGGGTGAGGGGGCTCATCCGGGTCACGCACGTGTGCCCCCTGCAGGGGCAGCGTCAGTCGGCGGGGTACCGATGGGCGATGGGCAAGCCACTGTCCCACACCCGTCACACCCTGTCGGGGCAATGCGTGCGTCAGCCAGCCACACTGCAGGCCGGGGCGCGTGCCGATTTCGGACCCTGCCGGGTCAGGCACGCGTCCCCGCGAGATACGACGGGTTGCACGCAAGAGCCCCGCATCGTGTCGCACGCCGGTGCCGTGCACCCGGGGATCGGGCAAGTGGAGCCAGGCAGGCAACGGAGCGAACCCAGCCGCACCGACCCGCGGCACCAGGAGGCGACCGCACGCGCCGCGCGTCAGTTCGCCCTCTCGGGCAGTGTCCGCGCATCGTCCGGCTCTGCCGCTGGGTAGGTCACTTGCCCATCTCGAACGCGTGCGAAGAGGGGCAACTGATGGGGATGGAGGCGCATCGCCGAGAGGATATGGAAGACCGGAACGCCTCGGGCGGTCAACGCATCGGCGATGAGGCTCCGATGACAGCGCCAGGGTACCGCTTCAGCGCAGAGAAGCGCGAGTGGTCCCTCGCGTTCGGCGCGTGCGATCAGCTGGTCGAGTGCCGCCGCGAACTCGGCCGTCTGCATGTGATCGGCGAAGCCACGGAAACCAGCGTTCTCCCAGGCAGTGTTCACCGAATCGGATCGCGGCTGTCGGCGACCGCCGAGGGCTGGACAGTGCTGATACGCGATACCGTCACGGGCGAGCGCCTCGGCCAAACGTTCCCGGTCGTACTGGGGATTCCGCCTGGAGTAGGGGAACCGCCGCACATCGACGACCGTCCGTATCCGATGTGCACGGAGCAGCCCGAGGAAGACCTCGAGCGGCCGGTTGGAATGCCCGATGGTCAGAATCGGTGTCCTCGGCGATTCCCGAGTCATCGCGGCTCCTCAGCGACCAGACGCAGGAGAAGACCGAGTCCGCACTCCTCTCCGGAAAGCCGATGCATTGCTGTACGAGACCACGGCAGAAGAAGCTTCCTGCGAATGACACGATCGACACGGGAGTCTCACGGCGCCCGGCTCGGCTGGCTCGCGGCCGATCGCGTTTCTCGAACAGGGAAGCGCACCGGTGGTCTCGGCGCCGGCTAGCGGCCCGGCGTTGGCATCGGCCTGGCGATGCCGACGTCCGATCGATCAGCGTGCGCTGCCTGTAACCGCGCCGCTGCGTCCTGGACCGCAGCGAGGATACGGAGATAGGAACCGCAGCGGCAGAGATTCCCAGCGAGATAGCGTGCCACGTCCTCCGGCGTTGGTGCAGGGTTCTCCGCCAAGAGCGCCACGACGCTCAGGATCATGCCCGGCGTACAGTAGCTGCACTGAAACGCCTGCTGGTCGAGAAACGCCTGTTGCACGGGATGGAGCGCACCGTCCGGCCCACTGAGCCCTTCCAGCGTCGTCACCTCCAAGCCCTCGGCGAGGACAGACAGGAGGAGGCAACTCGAGAGCGGCCGGCCGTTGGCGAGCACGGTGCAGGCACCGCAGATGCCGATCCCGCAGGTCTCACGGACACTCGCGAGTCCGAGCCGCTCGCGCAACGTTTCCAGGAGCGTTTCGTCACAGGGTACGGCGAACTCGTGGTCGTGACCATTGACACGCAGGCGGACCGTCTGCTCCATCATCGACCCTCCTCACTGGTGCCCCGGATCGCTCGCAGAACGCGTTCCGGCGTGAGCGGGAGTTCGGTCAAGCGAGCACCGGTGGCGCGGGCGACCGCGTTCCCGATCGCTGCCGGTACGGGTGGTAATGCAGTTTCGCCCACGCCGTGTACCTCCGCGCCGGGGTACTCGAGGAGGTCGTGCGAGAGCTGCGCTGGCAGATCGAGGAACGAGGGGACGAGGTAGTCGGACAGGTTGGTCGTGAGCGGCTGCCCCTGCTCGTAGACGAGTTCCTCGAAGAGGGCGCTGCCCAGTCCCATGATCATGCTTCCTTCGTTCTGCAGCGCTGCCGTGAGCGTGTTGACGACCTCGCCCGCGTAGACAGCGGCATGGAGCCGGACCACGTTGACCTGTCCGGTCTCCAGGTCGACCTCGACTTCCGCCCCAGCGGCCCCCTGGTGCCAGTGGGACGAGGCGATCCCGTGGCCTGTCTCGTCGAGCCCACCCTCGTTGTGAAACTCCGCATGCTCGCGGAGCTCATCCCGGCCGAGTCCAACCACGAGCTCGCCCCAGCCGATACAACGCTCGGGCGCACCGCGCACGCAGACTGCACCGGGTACCAGCTCGAGATCCTCCGGCGCGGCCTCGAGCCGCTCGGCAGCGAGTGCACGTAAACGATCGGCAAGCTGCCGTGCTGCTCGCCGCACGGCGTTACCCATCATGTAGGTCGAGCGACTGGAGGTGGTGCGATTGTCGAACGGCGTCCGGTCGGTGTCGGGATCGACCAGCTGAACGGCGGTGTACGGGAGACCGAGCGGCTCTGCGGCGAGCTGCGCGAGGACGGTCCGCGCTCCCTGCCCGAGTTCCACGGTCGAGGAATAGACCGTCACGCACCCGTCCCGATCGACCGCGACAGCTGCTTCCGACCGGCTGGGTGTGGTCATGCCTTTCATCACGACGGCGAGGCCTTTGGCACGCACCCGTCCATCGGGCAATACCGTCGGCTCCGGATGCCACGCGATCGCTCGTGCGGCTGCTTCGAGACACTCGCGGAAGTGGACGTCATGGAGCCTCTCGCCGGTGGCGAACTCGTCACCGTCGGCGAGGAGATTGCGGAGCCGGAACTCCAGCGGATCGAGCCCGAGCGCATCGGCCGCGATATCCATCATCCGCTCGGAAGCCCAGACGATCTCGGTCACTGCGTAACCACGGAACGCCCCAGCTGGCGGCAGGTTGGTATACACGCAGTACGAGTCGACAGCGACATGGGGGATCCGATAGGGGCCGACGCTGCCGAACCCACCCTTGCGGGCGACATCCGGCCCGCAGTCCGCATAGGCACCGGTACTCCAGTAGGCTTCCACTCGCTTGGCCGTGATGCGCCCGTCGCGCGTCAGCCCGAGCCGGATGGTGACGACCGTCGCGTGCCGCGTGAGGGTGAGGAACTCCTCGTAGCGGTCGAGCACGAGCTTGACTGGTCGACCGGTCAAGTAGGAGAGCACGGCGACCTGCGGCTCGATGCGCGGGAAGACCTTGCAGCCGAAGGAGCCGCCCATCGGTGGCACGACGATCCGCACTCGCTCCGCTGGTAGACCGAAGATCTGGGCGAGGATCTGCCGGGTGTTGAACGGTGTTTGCGTCCCACTGATCACCACCAAGCGCCCGTCCTCCCAGTACGCGAGCGCGGCATGCGGCTCCATCGCCACATGCTGGGCAGCTGGGACGCGGAACGTCTCCTCGAGGACGAGATCGGCTTCGGCGAAGCCTCGCTCGATATCACCGGTGTAGAGCCGGAAGTGATTGCAGCAGTTGGTACCGAAGAGGGGCCGCAGGCCGAAGTAGACCGCGTGCCCGCGCAGCGGCTCGTCGGGCCGCAGCTCGTGGACGAGCGGCGCACCCGGCTGCATCGCCTCGACCGGATCGAACACAGCCGGTAACGGCTCGTACTCGACGACGATGCGGCTGGCCGCCTCCCGCGCGGCTCGCGGCGTTTCGGCAGCGACCAGCGCCACCATGTCACCGACATAGCGTACCCGGTCGATAGCCAGAATCGGCTGGTCTTCGATCTGCGGCCCATAGACGGGCCGGATCCCGGGAATTCGGGCGAGATCCGCTGCGGTGACCACCGCAACGACGCCAGGGACAGCGACTGCCGCGCTGGTATCGATGCGCCGGATACGGGCATGCGGCTGGGTGCTGCGCACGACGGCAGCATGAAGCATGCCGGGTACCGCAGCGTCCTGGCTGAAACGGATGCGACCGGTCACGCGCTCCAGCGCGTCGACCATCGGGACAGCTCGACCGAGCGTCATGGCGACCCCTCGATGTCGACTCGTTCAGCGAAACGGCCAACGAACTCCCGTTGGCGTGGCGTTTCTACCCGCGAACCAGCCGCGGCGACCCGTCGCTCTGCTTCCGCGAGCGACAAGCCGAGCGCGATAAGCACGCCGATCGCCGTCAGGCCAGTGCGGCCGATCCCCGCGCCGCAGTGCAGCACGACATGCTGGCCGGCGCGCAGCCAGCCAGCGATTTCCCGGACGAGCGAGGCGAAGCCAGCTTCGTCCGCTGGTACACCGAAGTCAGGAATCGGGAAGCGGCGGACAGGAACAGGGAACGCTCCGGTTGCCACCGCGTGCGCGTACTCGGGCGACACGGCGAGATCCGCCAAACAGACGACCTGGTGGACACCGGCATGCACCAGTTCCTCCGCGAACCAGGCGAGGGGCTGTGTGCGCCCAGGCATCGCGCTGAGGAAGAGTTGTCCCGGCGCCAGCGATTCCAGGTCCACCGGTCGGAGCAGCGAGACTCGCATAGCCGCTCGCCTCCTCCACGAGCGCGCGTCACGCGGACGAGCTGTTTCGCGGTCGCCTCTAGCCGAGGATCTCGACGACACCGGTCGAGCCGTTCACCCGAATCCGCTGGCCCGTCTTAATGACCTGCGTCGCGACACCGGTACCGACAACGGCCGGGATGCCGAACTCGCGCGAGACGACCGCCGGGTGCGAGAGCTGCCCGCCGGAATCCGTGACCAGCCCAGCGATCTTGGTGAAGGCGATCACCCAGGCCGGGTTCGTCATTCGGCAGACGAGGATCTCGCCGCCTTTCAGCGCATCGACGTCCTCGAGCGTCTTGGCGACGAACGCTGTTCCCTCGATCACGCCCGCCGAAGCGGGAATGCCTTCGATCCGCTGGCTGACTTCACGCGGCTTGAGCGAATCGAAGAAGCGCTGCGGATAGCCCCAGAGGGTCTTGTAGGGCTCCTGGAAGAGCGCCCACTCGCTAGCTGTTCCGACCCAGTCCCGCGGCCGGATCGCGAAGGCACGCTCGCGCGCCTCACGGCGTTGGCGGACGAGTTCCTTGGCGTTGGTGAGATTGGACGGTTCGGCAGCGAGCACCCGCAGCTCGTGGTAGCGGAGGAAGAGCACATCGTCCGGCTGGTCGAGCAACCCCGCCTCGACCAGGCGCCGGCCGATCGCGAGCAGGACGTACCGCATCCGCGCGAATGTCCCCTGGTCGATGTAGAAGTGGTGGTCGGGCGTCAGCGGCATCATCTGGAGCACGCGGTGGAGCGCTGCCTCGACCCGCTCGCGTCCACGCACGTCGTCGGGTGGGATCTTGCTCAAGAGTTCCTGAATCGCCGCGTCGCGATCCTGGCGCAAGCGCTGGATCGCCTCGGGATAGGAGTAGTCGGTCTGGAGATAGCCCTGGATCGCGGCGATGATCGGCGCGGGGTTCTCGTACCAAGTCGGGTAAATGTATTCGTGACTGTACAAGGCTTTGTGGCCGAACTCGCGCTTGTACTCGTCGAGCCAGCGGAGGAACTCGCGCCCTTCTGCCGTCTTCTCCAGTTCAGCGAGGATCTCGGCTGGCGTTTCCTTGCTGAAGGCCTCCGTCAGGACTGCATTGCGCTTGACGCGTTCCTTGAGTTCCCACAGCCCGTGCACCGCGTCCCAGTTGCGGTCGCTGTCCGAGACCATGATGCGCTCGAGCAAGGTCGGATCGACCTCGCCGATCACCTCGCGCACCGCCGTCTGGAAGTCGAGCGAAGCCTGGAACTGGGACAGGTTGAGGATCCAGTGGATCCGCCAGTGCCGCTCCTGGATATCGATCGCGTCTTCCAGGAGCACCATCAGCTCCGGAAGCGTCGCCGTGTCGTAGGGATAGGTGTCCAGATACTCGAAGTTCCGCTCGATCTCGGGGCGCAAGCGCTTCTGCCACCACTCGAGCCCCTTCTCGGCGTAGACCGGCATGACCATGTTGTAGTAGGGTGCGAGTTCCTCCGCTTCCTTCGGATCCCGCGGCACGACCGCGGTGAACAAGTAGCCGTTGATCAGCTTGGCCTTCCAGTCTCGGCCGAAGGGAGCACCGAAGCGACGATAGAGGTAGGCGCACGTCGCCCACCAGCCACCGAGCTCGAAGAACATCGGCGAGAGCGGGTTCGGGCAGTGGAGATCGTCCCACCACCAGAACAGCTGCTTCTCCTCCTCGCTTTCCCACTCCACCGGGAAGGACTCGTCACCGAAGAAGGTCACCGGGAGCTGAACATCAGGCCGTTCCTGCGCCATGAGCTGCCCTCCTCTCGACGCACGATCCAGCTTCCGGCTGGGTCACTCGGGTTCGATCAGGTCGTAGAACTCGGGCACACGGCTCTCGAGCATCGGGACGACCGTGTTGAGGATCTTCTCCTGGAAGTACGGCGTCGCCTTGTGCGCCTCGTAGTCTTCGCGACTCCGGTACTGCTCGTAGAGCAGGAATTTGCGCGGATCGTCCTGCGAGCGATTGACGTAATACACGAGGCAACCCGGCTCCGATCGGGACAGCGTCACCATCTCCTTGAGAATCGCAGCGATCTCGTCGGCCTTGCCTTCCTTCGCGTAGTAGTGGGCAACGACCACGAACGGCATCGGTCCTTCCTCCCTTCCTTCCCGAACGCTCACACTTCTGCTGCCCGGACGACGCGGTTGCGCAAGACGCCGATCCCCTCGACCTCCAGCTCGACCACGTCGCCGGGCTGGAGGTAGCGGCCCAATTCGAGGCCGCAGCCGTTGGTCACGGTTCCGGATCCCCAGAGCTCACCGGGATAGATGGTCTCGCTCTGGGAGACATGGGCGATGAGCTGAGCGAAGCTGAAATGCATGCCGCTCGACGATCCCTCCGACCAGACCTCGCCGTTGACCCGCGCGACCATCCGCAGGTTGGTTACATCGAGCTCGTCCGGCGTGACCAGATACGGGCCGAGCGCGTTACCGGTGTCGAAGTCCTTTCCCTTGCTCGGTCCCATACCGATCGGCGCCTCGCGCATCTGCTGGTCGCGGGCGCTGAAATCGTTGAAGATGGTGAAGCCCGCGATATACCGGTGCGCTTCCTCGACCGGGATGTCCTTCCCGCGGCGACCGATCACCATCCCGAGCTCGAGTTCGAAGTCGAACTGTTGGGTATAGCGTGGCATGACGACGTCGGCATCCGGGCCGACCACCGTATCCGGGTCACCCTTGTAGTAGGCCGGCACCTCGTACCAGACCGACGGAATCTCGCCACCGCGACCGAGCGCACGGCTGGCGTTGCGCATATGCCCTTCGAACGTCAGGAAGTCCCGGATCACCCGCGGTCGCGGTACCGGCGCGAGCAGGCGCACCTCCTCTGGGCGGTACCGGGTTCGCCGGCCGAACGCCTCCTCGATCCGCAGCCCTTCCTCCACTGCGCGGGCAGCCGACTCCCAGCCGAGCGTCCCGTGGCCGAGGAACGCTACCATGTCGTCCGGGAGAAGCAGCGCGGCGAGGCGCTCAGCGTCGCAACCCGGATCGATTCTGGCGAGATAGCCAGCATAGGCGACCTGAAGGTCGATCAGCCAGCCGTCGGCCAGAGCACCGATCCGGCACACCGGGCCAGCTGGCGTCGGTACCGCGAAGGTCGCGAGTTTCATCTGTCTCGTCCTCCTCCTACAAACCGACTTGCGCGCTCGGCGGCCAGACGCACCGCGCGCGCGACGAAGACGCGCACCATCTCACGCCGGTACCAGTCACTGGCGCGGAGATCCGAGACCGTCTCGACAGCCGCCGCGTAGCTGTCGGCGAGCGAGGAGACCAGCTCCTCATCGAAGACAGCACCGCGCGCCGTAGCGAGCGCCTCCGGCACGCGCTGCGGGCGGTCACCGGCAGCCCCGACCACGACCTCGAGGTGCGCGATGCGACCACCCGGATCGAGCGCGACGACCGCTGCGACACCTACTGCTGGTCGATCTTCGTGCGAGCGTGTCCGGAACTTGCAATAGGCCGCACCGGAGCCATTCGGAAGCGACGGGATCCGGATCGCCGTGACGAGTTCGTCCGGTTCCCGCACGGTCTGATAGGCACCGAGAATGAACTCGCCGACCGGTACGACGCGGCTGCCGCGCTGGCTGACCAGCTCGACAGTCGCGCCCAGTGCAGCCAGCACCGCCGGCGGATCGGAAGCTGGATCGGCTTCGCAGAGGTTGCCGACGAGCGTCGCTTGCTCGCGCACGCGGACGTTCGCCACATCGGACAGCGTCTCGGCCAGCACCGGCCACCGCTCGCGGACGAGCGGCGAACGCTCGAGGGCACGGTGAGTGACCAGTGCCCCGACGCGGAGGCTGCCATCGCGCTCCACGCCGATCGCGGTGAGTTCGGCGAGACGCCGCAGATCGAGCAGCAACCGCGGTCGGACGAGGCCGCTCCGCAGCGTCAGCGTGACCCAAACCCCACCCCCGACCGGCATGGCGTCCGCTCCCATCTCGGCCAGGACGGCGAGCGCCTCAGCGAGTGAGGCCGGAGCGACGACGGCACACTCAGCCATCGGCGACCCCCTCCTGGATACGCACCGCAGCTGGGTGACCGCTGCGCTCCTCGAGTCGTGCCAGCGCCCTACGGAGGAGCAGGTCGGCGAGGGGCCGTGCCCGCGGTACCCGGATACGCTGGGCCATGTACCGGAAATGCTCGGCGACCAGATCCGGCGTGTAGCCACGTTCACCGGTGAGCCCGAGTTGGATGAAGCGGTCCGCGTTGACCTCGAGAAACGAGAGCGAATCGGCAGCCTGGAGGAGATCAGCCTCCGGCCAGCCGCCCCATTCGTGCACAGCGACGAGCTCGCGGACGGCCTCGACGAGCTGCGGCCTGGCTCCCTGCTCAGCCAGCCACGTCGCGACGACGCGCGCCGAGCGCTCCTGGTGTCGGCGCTCGTACTCGCGGTTGGGAATACCGAAGCGGGCATCCATCTTCGGCGCATCGGGTGCCGGGAAGTGCCGCTCCATGTCGTGCGTAAGGGCAGCCAGACGGAGCGCGAGACTGGCCTCAGGATCGAGCACGAAGAGCCAGTCGAGCGTGCGGTAGAGATGCCGCGCGTTCCAGTAAGGGGCGACCCATTCGCGTGCGCGCTCGAGCAGTTCTCGCTCACCCGGCATCGGCTGCTCCTGTCCTCAGGCCAGCGTCGTGATCGGACGACTCTGCAGTAAGAAAAGCTCACCACCCGCGATCGCCCACTCGACGTCCTGCGGTAGGCCGAAGAACGCCTCGACCTGCTCGGCCAGCTCGCGCAGTGCGACCAGCTCGCGGTCGTCGAGCACACGAGCCCGCTGGAGATGTTCCGGCACTGCCCGTTTGACCAGACCGCCGTGCTCGCCGCGCGCCGTCATCGTCCGCTTCACCGGGACGATCGCCCGCAGCACGCGGCCGCTCGTCCGCTCGATCTCGTAGTGGTCGGGGATCGCTTCGCCGGAGACGAGCGACTCACCGAACCCCCAGACGGCTTCGACGACGAGCACGTCACGCCGCCGCTGCACCGGGTCGGCGGTGAAGAGCACACCGGCCTTTTCCGGCACCACCAGTTCCTGGACGACGACCGCGAACGCGAGGTCGTCGAGCGACCCCTTTCGGGCACGGTAGAAGAGCGCGCGGGGGCTGAAGAACGACGCCCAGCAGGCACGGATCCCCTCGAGCACCGCATCGACCCCGCGGACATCGAGGAACGTCTCCTGCTGACCGGCGAAAGAGGCCTGCTGGGAATCCTCGGCGACCGCACTCGAGCGGACAGCGACCGCGATCGGCTCGCCGTGACCTAGTTCTGCATAGGCACCAGCGACAGCCGCGTCGAGTTCGAGGGGCATCGGTGCCGTCAGGATGGCCCGGCGGAGTTCCTCCGCAGCGGCTTCCAGCGCTCGCCGCTGGTCGGGATCGACCTCCCGGAGAAGCGAGCGGATCGTCGCCGCGAGACCCGTCTCGGCGAGAAACGTCGCGAAGGCGGCGCTGGTCACGACGAAGCCTGGTGGCACCGGTAGGCCGGCTGTGGCGAGCCGGGCGAGACTCGCTCCTTTCCCGCCCGCCTGTGCGACATCCGTACAGGCCGGATCGTGAAACCAGCGGACCAGCGCAACGGTCGTAGCCCGACTCATGACCCTCACTCCTCGACGATCGCCACGGCTCGCACCGGTGCCGCAGTCGTCCCGACCCACTTGATCGGGAAAGCGGCGACCTTGAAGCCGAAGGGACGGGGGATCTGGTCGAAGTTCGTCATGTTCTCGATGTGGTAGTACTCGCGCTCCCGCATGACGAGATGCGCTTCCCAGAACTGCTTCCGTTCGAACATCGCCCAGACGGGTGGATCGAAGGTGATGGCATCGATCCCCATCACCTTGATCCCCTGGTCGATGAGCCAGAGCGTCGCCTCGCGCGTCATGCCACAGTGGTCGGTGAGGTACCGCTGCTCGTTCTGGTAGGCGCCAGCGCCGGTCCAGATGAGAACGATATCGAGCGGCTTGAGCCGGTAGCCGATCTTGTCGAGCGCCTCCTGGATCTCCGCGGCAGTGATCCCGGAACCTTTCTCCTTGTGGCGGAAATCGAGGAGCACCCCGTCGGAATAACAGTATTCGAGCGGGATCCCTTCCGGACCGGGAGCCTCGGCGACGAGGTGCTTGCGGGCATCGATATGCGTTCCGACGTGGTCGTTGAGCTCCAGGCGATAGCTGGCCGTGAGCCAGGTCGCGCCGTACTGCGCAGCACCGATCCGTTCGGCGAACTCCTCCCAGGACTCGTGCATTTCGATCTTCGGAGGCGGAACACGGGGGAAAGTGATCATGTCGTTGTGCACGGGCATGGAAAGGTCGATCAAGCGAACACCCACTGCCGTACTCCCTTCATCCTTCCGGCGCACCTTCGGTTGGTTCGCCCGGTGCGGAACCGCGCTCCTGCGCCAGAGCCTCGTACACCCATCGCCCGGGCTCCTCGATATGGCGTCGCATCACCGCCTCGGCCAGGTCGGGATCGCGGGCTTGGAGCGCCTCCAGGATCGGCTCGTGCCGGGCAGCCAGGCCTTCGATCGCCCGGCGATGGACGGAGAACGTCAGGAACGTCGTCGTCGCGAGACTCAAGCTCGTCCAAAACTGCTGGAGCAGCCGATTGCCGGATGCCTCGACGATGATGCGATGGAAGGCGATATCGGCCTCGATGGCCGTCGCCTCGTCACCGAGCTCGCTCGCCTCGCGCATGCGATCGATCTGCTCTTCCAGCACGAGGAGCTGTTCGGTCGTGATGCGCGTCGCGGCCGCGCGGGCGGCGACACCCTCGATCGCCGCGCGGATCGGATAGATCTGGACGAGCTCCTCGTGCGTGAAGGCGCGTACGCGGGTACCGCGGAACGGCTCGCTGGTGACGAAGCCGAGGAGTTCCAGATCGCGGAGCGCCTCGCGGACTGGCGTCTGGCTGACGCCGAGTTCGTGCGCGATCCGGGTCTCGACGATACGGTCACCCGGCTTGAGCGTGCCGCGCAGGATGGCATCGATCAGATATTCTTTGATCTCCTCGCGGAGGACCCGCCGCGCGATCGGGCGGGGCAGTGCACGATCGGTCGACGTCGTACTCGGCTTCGCCATCGGTCGCCTCGCTCTTTGCGGATGACTCGATAATCGATTCTCCATGATCAGTCTAGTGCTTCGGCCCACTCCTGTCAAGCGGTCCGCGGCTGCAAGGACTTGAAGCGTTGCATCGTCTCGACCATGGCCCGCTCGGTCGGCAGCCGCTCGACGCTGGAGGCGCCGAAAAAGCCGACGACCCCGCGTGTCCGCTCCAGGACGTAGGCGACATCCTCCGGCTCAGCGATCGGCCCGCCGTGGCAAAGCACGATGACGTCTGGATTGACTGCCTTGGCGGCATCGCACATCGCCTGCACCCGTTCGACGGCTTCGTCAAGCGTCAGGGCTGTCTTCGCGCCGATCATCCCCTTGGTCGTCAAACCGACGTGCGGCACGATAATGTCGGCTCCGACCTCAGCCATCGCTCGTGCCTGATCGGGGTCGAAGACGTAGGGAGCGGTCAGCATATCCAATTCGTGCGCGATCCGGATCATTTCGATCTCGAGATCGAAACCCATTCCTGTTTCTTCGAGGTTCTGGCGGAAAACCCCATCGATCAGCCCGACGGTGGGGAAGTTCTGGACACCGACGAATCCCATCTCCTTGAGCTGACGCAGGAACACGGGCATGAGACGGAACGGGTCGGTACCGCAGACACCGGCGAGTACCGGGGTATGCCGGACAACGGGCAAGACCTCTGCAGCCATCTCGACGACGATCGCGTTGGCATCGCCGTACGGCATCAGGCCAGCGAGGGAACCTCTCCCTGCCATCCGGTAGCGGCCGGAGTTGTAGATGATGATGAGGTCCGCCCCTCCCGCCTCCGCGCACTTCGCCGAGAGGCCGGTACCAGCACCGGCTCCGATGATCGGCTTACCCTCGGCCAGTGTCGCCCGCAACTTGGCGAGCGCTTCGGCACGCGTCATCGGTCGCCAGCTCATCGTGCACCCTCCTGACTGGTCGATCCCGTCTCGTCTTTCTGCTGGCTGCGGATCAGCTCGTCGAGTCGTGCTGCCATCGCCCGCGCGAAAGCCGGGTCGTTGATATCGGTATCCCACTCGTGCACCTCGATGTGCGGAGCGAGATTCGCCTTCAGTGCCTCGATCAGCGCGCGATCGGCCTCGGGATCGTAGAAGGGCTTCCCTTCCACATCGATCGCTGAAAAGCCTCGCAGCGGGATGAACACCGCAACTGGCCCGCGGGCCGCATTCAGTTTGCGAGCGATGATCCGACCGAGTTCGGCACACTCCTCCTTCGTCGTCCGCATCAGCGTCACCGTCGGATTGTGCTGGTAGAGGCGGCGATGCCGGAACCGCTCCGGCACGGTGTCCAGCGGACCGAAGTTGACCATGTCGAGCGCACCGAGCGAGACGACTTGTGGGATCCCCGCGGCACCAGCAGCCTCCAGACGTTCCGGACCAGCCGAGAGCACCCCGCCGACCAGTTCGTCAGCCAGTTCGGTCGTCGTGATATCGAGTACCCCGGCCAGGAATCCGCCCTTGACCAGCCCCTCCATCGCCTGGCCACCGGTACCGGTCGCGTGAAAGACGAGCACTTCATAGCCGCGCCGCTCCAGTTCTTCGCGCGCTGCATTGACACACGGGGTCGTCACGCCGAACATCGTCGCACCGATCAACGGTTTACTCGGGGCGCTCGGCTGGAACGTCTCGTAGGCCTGCGCCATGCCGGCGATCGCCGCCGCCGCGTTGGTGAGGATCCGCTCGCTGATCCGGTTGATCCCGGCGATATCGACGACGGGATAGAGCATGGCGATATCGCTCGCCCCGACGTACGGCCGCGTGTCACCGGATGCCAGGGTCGAAACCATGAGCTTCGGCACGCCGATCGGCAATGCCCGCATCGCGGTCGTGGCGAGCGATGACCCCCCGGAGCCCCCGAGGGCGAGAATCCCGTGCAGGCGTCCCTGGCGGAACAACTCGAGCACGATCGCGGTCGCACCACGCGCCATCGTCGCGATCGCCGCCCCGCGATCGCCTCGGGCGGCGAGCGCTGCGACGTCCGCTCCGGCTGCGCGGGCCACTTCTTCCCGGGTGATATCCGGTTTCGCCTGCGGTTCGCCGAGCGCACCGGCATCGATGAGCAGCACCTCGCAACCACGCTCGCGCAGGCGCTGGCGCAAGTACTCGTACTCCACCCCTTTGGTGTCGAGCGTCCCGACCAGTACGACTGTCGGCATGATACCCCCTTCCCCTCAAGCTGCCCGCCGCGCGCTCACCCCGAGGTACCGCTGCTGGAGTGCGGGATCAGTCAGCAGTTCCTCAGCGCTCGTCTCCAGCACGATCCGACCGGACAGCATGATGGCGATCCGGCTCGCGACCGCGGTGGCGACCGCCAGGCGTTGCTCGACGAGCAGGATCGCCAGGCCACTCGCCGCGAGCTGCCGCAGCGTCGCGACGAGTTGTTCGACGATGACCGGCGCGAGTCCCTCTGACGGCTCATCCATAACGAGCAGCCGCGGATTCGTGAGGAGGGCTCGCGCGATCGCCAGCATCTGCTGCTCGCCGCCCGAAAGCGTTCCGGCTACCTGCCGACGTCGCTCGGCCAGCCGGGGGAAGAGGTCGTACACCCGCTCGATGGTCCAGCTATCCTCGCTGGACTGCCCCTTGCGACGAGGAAGGAGCCGGAGATGTTCCTCGACCGTGAGGGACGGGAAAATGCGCCGTCCTTGCGGCACGTAGCCGATACCGAGTGCAGCGATACGATGTGGTGGCTTCCCGACCAGCTCCTGGCCAGCGAAACGGATCGAACCGCGGACACTCGGCAGAAGTCCAGTCAGCGCCAGGCAGAGCGTTGTCTTTCCCATCCCGTTGCGACCGAGGAGCGCGAGCGACCCACTCCGCAATGTGAGGTCGACGCCCTGAAGGATGTGACTCTGCCCGTAGTACGCGTGGAGGTCGCGGATCTCGAGGAGCGGCGCGTCAGCCATACCCGCCTCCGAGGTACACTGCCTGGACGACCGGGTTTGCGGCGATCTCCTCTGGGGTTCCTTCGGCGATGACGCTTCCTTCATGCAGCACGGTGACCCGTTGCACTACCTGGAAGGCGACATCCATGTCGTGCTCGATGAGGAGAACCGTCATCTGGGGGTCGAGCCCCTGGAGCAGGAGAGCGAGCTGCTCGCGCTCTCCTGGGGAGAGACCAGCCGCTGGCTCGTCGAGGAGCAGGAGCTTGGGATGGCTGGCGAGCGCCATACCGATCTCGAGCTGGCGCTGCTCCCCGTGCGAGAGCGCGCCGGCCAGTGCCCGCAGCGCATGGCCGAGGCCGACTCGTTCCGCGAGTTCTTCGACTTCGCGAAATTCCGGATCGCTGCGCCGCGGGAGCCGGAGGCTGAGTCGCCAGGGGCGAACGCCGCGCACCGCGAGATACAGGTTGTCAGCGACACTGAGCCGCGGAAACACGAGTGGCGTTTGATAGGTGCGCGCCAGCCCCAACCGGATCCGCTGGTACGGCGGAAGATGGGTCACATCGCGGCCGAAGAAACGGATCGTCCCGGCAGTCGGGCGGAGTTCGCCGGTAATGACGTTGAACAGCGTCGTCTTGCCCGCTCCGTTCGGCCCGATGATCGCCCGGCGCTCGCCCGGCTGGAGCGCGAGCGAGACCTCGCGGACGGCAACGAGGCCGCCGAAGCGGCGGCTCACACCCTGGAGCTCCAGGGCGTGAGCCGCTGTCTGCAAGCGAGGGGATTCCACCGCGGTCATGGTCAGGACCCGAACGTCTGCTTGATCTTCTCACAGGTCGGATTGTCACGCGTGAACGAGCCGAGCGAGAGGTACTTGTCCTCGGGAAGTCCGAGCGTTTGGTTCACTCCCTCGACGACTTTGACGAGCTTATTGTACAGATTGCCGTCCGGTCCCTCAGCGACCTCCGTCACGAAGTTGTTGGCGATTGCTTGGCGGTTCTTATCCAGCTTGATGTGGCCAGTCGGCCCGTCGAACTCGACCTTCGCGAGTGCCGCCTGGAGCTTCTTCTGGCCATCGCTGAGATCACCATTCACCGCCTTGAGACCGAGGAGCAGGCCTTTTGTATTGACATAATATGCCCAACAGAAGAGCGAAGGCGTGCTGAGCCCTTGTGGGAACTGCTTCTTGTAGAACTCGACCCAGGACTTCCATGCTTGATCCGGATTGTCGGCAGCGACCGGACCGGCGCCGGGTATGCCGATAACCCGCTGGCGAAGTGGCCCTTTGGTTTCGAGGACATTCTGGTCGACCGTCGAACTCCCGCCGATGAGGGCCGCCTTGCCGCCGAAGTCCGCATAGGCCTTGAGGAAATTTACAGCGTCGGAACCACCCAGGATGACGTAAATCGCATCGATATCCGTCGGCATCGAGCTGATGACCGAGCTGTAATCTTTCGTCCCGATCGGCACCCAGAACTGGGCCACACAATCACCACCGAGACGGCAAAATTCGAGCAAGAAACCAGCCACCTGACTGTAGGGATACGAGTAATCTTCTCCCAGCGTCGCAACCCGGCGATACCCCTTCACTTCGTAGCAATAGCTGCCGAGCCCGGCCATCCATTGGACACCGTCGGTCGAAAAGCGGAAGAAGTTCGGCGCCGGGTCACGCAACGTCGTGTCCTGGGCTGCTGAGCTTCCATTGACGATCGTCTTATCGGGAATCGTCTTCGCATAGTCACGAAGAGCGAGGCCCTCGTCACCGGAGAGCGGTCCGACGATACAATCCACCTTGTCCTGCTCGATCAGCTTGCGCGCTTTCTCGCGGGCGACTTGTGGGGTCGCGTCCGTGCTCTCTTTCACCAGCCGGATCTTCTTGCCAGCGATAGCGCCGCCGAATTCCGCGACAGCCAGTTCGACGCCGCGCACCGCCTCCTCGCCGTAGAGCGCGAAGGCACCCTCGAGCGTCGCCAGGATGCCGATCACGATCTCGCCACCCGCTGCGCCGACGGTGATCGTCGGCGAGGCAGCCGGCGCCGGTGTGGTCGCAGCAGCAGCGGTCGGCGACGGAGCGGGCGCGGCAGTCGGGCTGGCTGCCGCTGGTGCCGCGGTCGGAGTCGCTTCTTGCCCAGCGCAAGCAGCCAGCAGCGCGGAGACCGTTGCCGTCAACCCGACGAAACCCGCCCGACGGAGGAACGTCCGCCGACTGTAGCGCATCTCTTTTCTGGTCATCGCTTCCCCTCCTCATCGACTCACCCGTACGACCAGTGCTGACCAAAACGACGTTACCCGCTTCCTCCTCTCACTGCATCCCGGCTCGTTCGGCCGAGGCGAACCGAACTCGCAGCAGACGCCGGAGCGCGTGCAGGATCCGCAGTCCGATGCCACTCAACCCCTCGGGAGAAAAGAGCACGATCAGCAGAAAGACGAGGCCGATGACCGTATTGAAGCGTTCCGTGAAAGAACTAGCGAAATTGGTGACGAGAATGAAGACGAGCGCCCCCAAGAAGGCACCCTCGGCGTAGGCGAGCCCACCGATCACCGCGATCACCATGATGTTGATCAGACGGGTCAGATCGATCGTCGTGGGCGAGATCGCACCGTTGTACCAGACGAGGAGCAACCCACCGAGACCAGCCAGCAAACCGGCGACGGTGAACGTGGCGACCCGATGGAGCGCGACATGGAACCCGAGCGCTGCGAGCCGACGCGGGTCATCACGCAGCGCCTGCAACGAGAGCCCGAAAGGCGTTCGCGACAGGTAGCGGACGAAGGCGTATGCCAGGAGGCCAACGAGGAGTGAGACATAGTAAAAGGGGACACGCTCCGTCAGTGCCTGACCGAACAACTCGGGAGGTCGGATCCCGAGAATACCGGTATGACCACCGAAGAGGGAGCGATTCTGGTTGGCGAGCGCGTACACGACCATGCCCAGCGCGAGCGTGATCATCAGGAAGTAGATGCCGGTCGATCGAACCGCGATCATGCCGAAGAGGAAGGCGACGAGCGTGGCGACGAGGAGGCCGCCGAGGATACCGATCCACCAGGGCTGCCCCTAGGTGACCGTCAAGTAGCCGTAGCCATAACCGGCCAGCCCGGCCAGCGTCATCTGCGCGAGCGAGACCATCCCGCCGTAGCCTGCGAGCAGGCAGAGACTGAGCGCGATCACGCCGAAGATGAAGGCCGGCGTGAAAACACGACCGACGAAATAGGGACTGCCCCACGCGGGAAAGCTGAAGAGCGCGAGCAGGATAGCCCCAGCACCGAGCACACGTGGACTCATGCTGCCCTCCCGAAGAGGCCCTGCGGGCGCACCGCCAGCACGATGACCATGAGGAGAAAGCTGACGATCGCGGCATAGGTCGGGAACAGTGCCAGGCTGTACTGCTCGACGAGTGCGACGAGGAGCGCTGCGACCGCTGTCCCCGGGAGGCTCCCCATCCCCCCGACGATCACTACGATGAGCGAAGCGAGGAGATAGCGGGCGTCTTCGCCCGACGAGATAGACAGCACCGATCCACCGACGACACCAGCGAGGCCGGCCAGGCCAGCACCGAGTGCGAACATCAACGCGAAGAGGCGCTGGACGTCGATCCCCACCGCAGCGACCATGTCCCGGTCATCGATCGCCGCACGCACCGTCATTCCGAGCCGTGTCCGGGTGAGCAGGAACCAGAGCAGGAGGCCGAGCACGATAGCGAAAGCGAGGACGAAGAGACGGTACTTCGGATAGCCGATATCGAGCAAAGGAATCCGGATGCCACCGGTGATCGCTTCGGGTGGGGAAAAGTCGTAGGTGAAGCCGCCCCACCGCGCGAGCATAAGATCAGCCGCGATGATCGAGACCCCGATCGTCACCAGCGCCTCACGCAAGTCCTGCCCGTGGATGGGGCGGAGCAGGCCGACCTCGAGGACGAGCCCAGCCAACGCAGCTGCCAGCAGAGCAGCCAGCGCCCCGTGGAGCCAGCTCCCGGTCCGGTCGGCCACGCTCCAGCCGATGTACCCACCGAAAAGGTAGAGCGAGCCATGGGCGAGGTTGACGACCCGGAGCACACCGAAGATCAGGGTGAACCCGATCGCGACGATGAAGTAGAGGGCCGCCAGCGTCAGGCCGTTCAAGGTGACGGTGACGAATTGCGGCCAGCTCATCCGGGCTCCCTTCCTGCATGCCCCACCGTCGGATCGCATTGTGTGGCGATCATAGATCTGCGATTATCGATTATCGTAGGAGCCGGAGGGGAGGCTGTCAAGAGTACGGACACAGGCGGTATCGGCAGAGACGAGTCAGCGAGAAGAAATCGGAACGAGCGCCAGCGTCGGCGTGCATCCCCGCAGCGGAGACGCGCCCGAGCGGACAGGGTGGGAGAGACGGCAACTCACCAGCGAGTGGTCGCTGAGGCAGACCTGTCACGGAATCGCGCGTCGCGGCGGCCCGATTGGCGCCAGGCCGGAGGCCGAACGGGAGCGAAGGGAGGGTGATGATGGTCGCAGTCAAGCGGATCCAGCACGTCTCGATCACGGCACCGCTCGACGGGGTAGAGCGAGCACGCGCCTTCTACGGCGGTGTGCTCGGCCTGCGCGAGAAGCCGGTGCCGGAATCGCTCGCTGGGCTCAACATCTTGCTCTGGTTCGACGTCGGGCCGACTGAGCTCCACATCGTCGCCGAAGACGACGACACGCGCGGGCGCTCGCGCCGGCACGTCTGCTTCGAGGTCGAGGACCTGGCAGCCATTCGCGCCCGGTTGACCGAGGCTGGCTACCAGCCGTACGACGCTGCACCGATCCCGGGTCGTCCGCGCTTCTTCTGCCGTGATCCGTTCGGCAATCTGCTCGAGTTCATGGTGTTCGCAGCGGAGTGAAGGGCTCCATTCGTCGACTCGTGCGCGTGGACGGAGTGGCCGAGACCAGCCGCTGGCTGATCAGGTCTCCCCACCCGTGGCAATAACCCTCTGCCTTGTCAGAGCCGACCGCTCGGCCCATACTCCTCTGAAGCGGTGCGGAGTGGCGCCGGCCACGGCCGTCCGGCGCCGTGCGTTCGTCGAGGAGGTGGAACCATGGATCTCGGTCTCCGGGGAAAGGTCGCGATGGTCGCGGCCGCCAGCCAGGGACTCGGCAAGGCGGTCGCGCTCGGTTTCGCCCGCGAAGGGGCGAACCTGGCCATCTGCAGCCGCAATCAGGCCGCGCTGGAGGCAGTCGCAGCGGAAGCACGCACCAGCGGCGTCGACGTCCTGGCGGTTCCTGCCGACCTGACCCGGGCCGAGGATATCGCGAAATTCGTCGAGAAATCGATCGCGCACTTCGGCGGCGTCGACATCCTGGTGACGAATGCCGGTGGCCCACCAGCCGGAACGTTCCAGGACTTCGCTGACGACGCGCCGTGGCAGGCAGCGTTCGAGCTCACCTTGCTGAGCGCCGTACGCTTGATCCGCGGCGTCCTCCCCTCGATGCGGGCTCGCGGTGGGGGCGCGATCATCGTGATGACGTCGTCGTCGATCAAGGTACCGATCCCGAACCTGATCCTGTCCAACGTCTTCCGAGCCGGCGTGGCCGCTCTGGCCAAGACGCTCGCTGAGGAGCTGGCGCCCTACAACATCCGGGTCAACAACGTGTTGCCGGGTCGGATCGCGACGGAACGACTCCTGTACCTCGACCAGGTGAACGCCGAGCGGGCAGGTGTGAGTGTCGAGGAGATCCGGCAGCGGACGATCGCCCAGATTCCGATGGGACGCTACGGCGATCCCGAGGAATTCGCCAATGCTGTCGTCTTCCTGGCCTCCGAGCGAGCCAGCTACATCACCGGTGCATCCCTCCAGGTCGACGGCGGCTACATCAAGTGCATCTACTGACGTGCCCGTCGGCTAACGCATTCCGGGAGAGGCGACCGGCCTCTCCCGCTTCTTTTTGCGCCCGCCGCACGGTGCAGCCGTCCAGCCTCAGCCGACCGGCCAGAGTGGAGAACGACCCAGACCGAGCAGCGTGAGCACGAGCAGCCACAGCTCGAGCACGAGCCCGCCGACCAGTATCGCCCAGTCGAGCCGGCGGAGCTGAAGATCACCGAAGCGCAGCCGCGTGCCGCGCGCACCGACACCCCGCACGGCCAGGGCCCAGGCGAGTTGCTGGGCCTGGCGAAAAGTCGCCGCGAGCGCGACCGAAAGGACGGGGAGCAACGCCCGCAGCCGCGCCATCCCGCGTTCCGGGATGACCCAGCCGCGCGTCTGCAGCGCCTCGGCCGCCGTCGCGAAGGTCTGGGCGAACACCGGAACGAAGCGGAGGCCGATCGCGAGCGCTAACCCGATACTGGCCGGGAGACCGAGCCGCACCAGACTCTGGACGAGTGCTCGTTCGCTCGTCGTGGCGTACCAGACGAGCGCCAGCATGGCGAGCACCACCAGCCGGAGCGCCGCGGCGAGCGCAGCCAGCACCGCCGGGAGCGTGACAATGAGCGGGCCGAAGACGACGAGCAACGGTTCGCCCGTACGGTCGAAGAGCGGTCGCAGAAGGAGCACGAGCAGGAGCAGCGGCGCGAGCGCCCGCCAGAGGTCGCCGAGGCGACGCCACCCGAACCCACCCCCGTAGCGGAGCAGCAGATGCAGCAGGGCGGTACAGGCGAGCAAAACGAGTGCACTGTCCCAGAGCAGCACGGGAACAGCAGCCCCGATCGCGAGCGCGAGCTTGACGCGCGGGTCGAGCCGCACGAGCACCGGCGGAGTTCCGGCGTTGGCCGCCGCACCGCCAGCCGGAGCGGTCGGTGCAGGCTTAGGGTCAGGATGCGGATGCCGTCCGGCCCGACGCTGCCCCACCGCCGCTCCAGCTGGTGCACCCAACGCTGCGACGAGCTCGGCCGGCTCGAGCGCCGGCGGGAGCGCGAGCACGTGGGCAACCACCGTGACCGGAAGCGGCTCGAGCGCACAGGATCGCAAGAGTCCAGCATCGCCGAGCACCGCCGCGGGTGAACCATCGGCACGAACCACGCCGTCATGCAGCAGGACGACTCGCTGGGCACAGCGCGCCACGAACCGGAGGTCGTGACTGACGAGGAGCACGCTGCCTCCAGTCGCCGCGTGCTCGACGAGGAGATCGGCGAGGAGCGCTCGCCCGCTCTCGTCCAGCGCGCTCGTCGGTTCGTCGAGGACGAGGAGGGCCGGCTGGCGGGCGGCCGCGGCCGCGATCGCGACGAGCTGCCGTCGGCCGCGACCGAGCACGGCCAGTGGCAGGTCGGCACAGTCAGCCAAGCCGAAACGCCGGAGCATCTCCTCCGTCCGCTGTGCGACAGTACGTGCATCCCACCCCGCCTGCTGGAGGACGAAAGCGATCTCGGCGCGCGCAGTCGCCCGGACGAGCTGGTGATCGGGGTTCTGCGCGACATACCCGACGGTGCGGGCCAGATCCGCGATCGTCCGGCTGCGGGTGTCCTCTCCGGCCACGAGCACGCGACCGGCGCTCGGCCGTAACGCACCGATGACATGCCGGGCCAGGGTCGTCTTGCCCGACCCGTTCGGTCCGACGAGTGCGACCACCTCGCCACGGTGGAGGACGAGGTCGATGCCGCGGAGGACATGCGGGCCATCGCCATAGCGGAACGTGACGTGCTCCACGCGGAGCAGCGGCGTTTCTCCTGCACGCTCTGCCCCAGCGGCCACGATCGGCTGGTCAAGCTGTGCGGCGTCCTCTCCGGCACGGTCAATGCCGCACGATCGCAACGCCGCCACCGCCTCCTCGACACGCCGAAAGAGTGGGAGAGTCGGACAGTCCGGGACTGCCCGTAACGCCTGAGTCAGCTCGGCCAGCTGGGGCAGTGCCACGCCGAGCCGCGCGAGCGGCGTGCGGTCGGCGAAGGCGACTTCGGCCGGTGCGTCGAGCACGAGCCGACCCTCCGCCAGCCCGAGGACTCGTTCCACCAGCGGCAGGAGGAAATCGGTGTCACGCTCCGCCAGGACGACCGTCAACGGACGCCCCTCGGAGGAGCAGAGGGCGGCGAGTGCCTGCTGCAGCTCCACTTTCCCGCGCGGATCGAGCTGGGCAGTGGGTTGGTCGAGCACGAGGACTTCCGGTTCACGGGCGAGCGCGATAGCCAGAGCGAGTCGCTGCTTCTGGCCACCCGAGAGCTGTCCAGCCGGACGGTCGGCCAGCCTTGCCAGCCCGACCAGTGCGAGCGCGCGCTGCACCCGCTGGTCGATCTCTGCTGGCGGGAGGCCAGCCAGCTCGAGCGCGAAGGCGACCTCGTCAGCCACGCTCAGGCCGATGAGATTCGCTTCCGGATCCTCGAAGACGATACCGACCCGGCGAGCGAGTTCGGAGGGGGTTACGCTCGTGGTCTCGCAGCCCGCGACCTCGAGCCAGCCACGAACCGTACCTCCGGTCTCGTGCGGTACGATCCCGGCGAGTGCGAGGCAGAATGTGGTCAGGCCGCTGCCGCTCGCACCGACGAGACCGACGACCTGGCCTTCGGGAACGACGACGTCCAGGTCCTCAAGCACCGTGCGCGCTTCGCCGGACGGGTGGAACGGCGGATAGCGGTAGGTGAACCGCTCAGCACGGATGGCGTACGGGGCGACCGTTCCCGATCGGCTGGTCGCCCCAGAGCGAGGCAGCTCTCGGTCAGTCATCGGCTGTCGATCCTGGTTGGACTGGTCGGACACCAGCGAAGGCGTCACGCCTCACGGCGGAAGCGGGACGGTGCCAGACGAGCGAGGGCGACGCCGAACGTCTCGCGGAGCAAGACGGTAAGGGCGATGCCGCCGACAGCACCCGACACGACCTGCCACACGTTGAAGGGCACATTGGCCATCGCTGTCGCGAGACCGATCCGGAGCACGGCGATCTCCCAGAGGAAGTAGCCAGCAACGATGATGACGCCGCCGATGACCGTCGCCAGGATCATCCGCCAGACGCCAGCTCGCCAGCCGATCCAACCGGCCAGGAACCCCTGCAGACCGTGCAGGATGAATGTGGCCGGTGCGTACTGGCCGTAGCCGCTCGTCAGATCGGCCAGCATCGGCCCGAGCGCACCACTGACGCCACCGACGACCGGGCCGAAGAGGAACGCACCGGCGTAGATGGCGATATCGCCGAGGTGGATGTAACCACTCGGAATCGGCACCTGGATAAAGCGCGTGGCGACGAACACGACAGCGATCATCACGCCGCTCAGTGCGATCGCCAGCGGCGTCAGGGCCAGACGCTCTCGTTCCGGCTGCGGGGCAGACATGACCCACCTCCTCTCCATGAAAAGTCAGCCTAGCTGGCAGGACAACGCTTCGCAACAGCCAATTGGCCCCGTCCAATCGCGCCGTGCGGCCGGTTGCGGAGATGCCTGCGACAGGCGACTGGCGCGAAACAGCCGGGCGAACTATGGTTGTGCATGGACGGCACCCTCGCCGGCGAGGCCGGCACTGCGTCGTCCACGGTGAGACCGCTCGCCGGGACATCGGATCCAGCGAGCGCGCCGACCGATTTCACAGTTACAGAAGGACAACGCCGATGTCAGAGACGATCGTGCAGGTCTCCGGCCTCGAACGGCGGTTCGGGGAGACGGTTGCGCTCGCCGGCATCAGCTTCGCGGTGACAGCCGGCGAGGTGGTCGGACTCCTCGGGCACAACGGAGCGGGAAAGACGACCACCATCCGGCTACTCTTGGGGCTCCTCACCCCGCATGGCGGGACGGTTCGTGTCTTCGGAATGGAGCCGGTGGTGGATGGCGAGCGGGTCCGCGCACGCACGGGTGTCGTCGGCGAGTCGCCGGGGCTCGACGAGCGGCTGACCGCTCGCGAGCTGCTGCAGGTCTTCGCTGACCTCTACGACGTCCCACCAGCGCTCCAGCGGACGCGCATTCCGGAATTGCTCGAGCAGTTCGGGCTGGCCGAGGCAGCCGACCGCCGGGTGGGAACCTTCAGCGCGGGGATGCGCCAGCGGCTCGCCTTGGCCCGGTGCCTCCTGCACGACCCGGAGCTCCTGCTGCTCGACGAGCCGACGACAGCGCTCGATCCGGTCGCTGCCCACCAGGTGCGCGAGCTGATCGCCGAGCGACGACGCGAGGGGCGGACGATCCTCCTGGCGACGCACAACCTGGACGAGGCGGAACGGCTCTGCGACCGGGTGATCATCCTGGAGCGCGGGCGGGTCTTGGTCGAAGGTCACCCGCGGGAACTCGCCGCCGCGCTCGGTGTTCCCGCCCAGCTGACGGTGGAGGTCGAGCCGCTGGCGATCGGACAGGCACTCGAAGCGCTTCGCCAGCCTGGGATGATCGCGCGAGCCGAACCGGAACCCGGGCGGCTCACGGTCGACCGGGTGACGCGCCGGCAGGTTCCGGAGCTCGTCGCGGCGCTGGTCGAGGCAGGTGTTCCGGTGTACGGCGTGGCGTTGCAAGCGCCGTCACTCGAAGATGTCTACCTTGCGCTCCACCAGCGGGCTTCCCGGAGGTGAACGATGCAGTGGTCACGGATCCGCGCGATCGTGCGGAAAGACCTCACGGCGATCCGGCGCAGCCGGGTCGTGCTGGTTCCCCTGGTCCTGGTGCCGTTCATCTTTTTCGTCGCGATGCCGGTCGCGATCGGCCTCGTCGCACGCCTGGTGCCGATCGATCGAGGGGATGCCCAGGATCTCGAGCGCCTGCTCCGCGCATTGCCAGGGACAGAGCGTGAGCGCTTCCAGGCACTCGAGCCCAGCCAGCAGCTCGCGGTCCTCCTCTTCAGTTACCAGTTCGCACCGCTCCTGCTCATCGTTCCGCTCGCGACGACGATGGTGATCGCCGCGGACGGGATCGCCGGCGAGCGGGAGCGGCGGACGCTCGAGGCGTTGCTCGTGACACCGATACGCGACGACGAGCTGTTCGGCGGCAAGCTGCTCGCGGCAGCGATTCCGGCGATCTTCATCAGTTGGGGTGGAGCACTCGTCTCGGCACTCCTGGCTTCGATCCTCACTGGTGTCGGGCCACCGCTCTTACCCAGCCTGTCCTGGCTCATCTTCGCTGTCCTCGGCGGGCCGGCTGTCACGCTCCTCGGCCTCGGGGTGATCACGCTCGTTTCCTCACGCGTGCGGGGCATGCAGGAAGTCTCGCAAGTCAGCGGACTGGTCGTCATCCCGATCATCGGGCTCCTGGTCGCGCAATCGAGCGGCCTCGTCCTGCTCGACTGGCCCCTGGCGCTGCTCGTCTGCGTAGTCGTCTGGGTACTGGCCTTCGCTCTCCTCTCGGCCGGACGCCGGTTGTTCCGCCGTGAAGCGCTGCTACGGCTCGGGTGAGGGCGCGGGATGGAGTGCGTGACGCGCCTTCGCTTCCGCGACCGCCGCAGCCACCGCGGAGAGCGCGCCGAGGACGACGAGCCCCCACCAGACCGGCTCGTACCGGCCGAGGAGCGTGTAGAGTGCGCCGGCACCGAGCGGCGCAGCAGCCCGGGCGAGGGTGACCGGGAGGGTCATCGTGCCAGCGATCGCCCCGTAGGCAGCGCTGCCGAAGAACTCCGCTGGTCGTGCGGCGCGGACGATGGTGATCATGCCGTTGGCCATGCCGAAGAGCGTTACGAAGGCGAGTGCGCCGACCTGCTGCTGGCCGGCGAAGAGCAGTACGAGCAACGCACTACCCTGCGCGAGGAAAACGGCAGTCGTCAGGATCGGATCGGGTACCCAGCGACCGAGCGGTGCGACGAGCACGCGCCCTGGAATCTGCATCAGCCCGACCAGTCCGGTGATGGTCGCAGCGAACGCCGGACTGTAACCATGCCCGAGAAGGTAGGGGAGGAGGTGGACATTGACCGTGACGGTCACGAGCGCTGCCATCGTGAGCGCGGCAGTGAGTGACCAGAATGTGAGCGTGCGGAGCACAGCCCGCGCTTCCCCAGCAGCCGTAGATGCTCGCTGGGCCGGTTCGACGGGTGGCGCGCGCAGCAGCAGGGCATGAGGGAGGACAGTGGTGACCGCAAGTGCTCCGGCGAGGACGAGCAAGGTCGAGCGCCAGCCGAGCCGCTCGATGAGCCAGCTGTTGAGCGGTGTGAAGATCACGCTGGCTAGCCCGCCGACGAGGGTGAGCACCGTGATCGCCTGGCGGCGACGCCGCTCGAACCACTTGGCCAGGGTCGCGAACGCCGGTTCGTAGAGGACGAGCGCCATCACGAGGCCGAGTCCAGCCCAGACGGCGTAGAAGGCTGTCAGGTGCGTGACTCGTGACCAGGCCAGGAGCAGCAGCGTCGCAGCGAGCGAACCGACGGTCATCGGCAGCCTCGGGCCGATCCGATCGAGCAGCCGGCCGACGAAGGGGGCGGCCAGTCCGGAGACGAGCAGCGCCAGCGAGAAGGCACCAGTGAGGCTGGCCCGCGACCAGCCGAACTCCCGCTCCATCGGAACGAGAAAGACAGCGAAACCGTAGTAGAGAATGCCCCAGGAGACCGTTTCGGTCAGCGCGAGCGTCGCGACGATCACCCAGGCATAGCCGCGATCACGCTCGAAGCGAGTCACCGCACCCCTCCGCGTGCGGATGATCGCACAGGAGCGCGAGACTGGCGACCCGATACGGTGCGGCCAGTAGGCGCGTGATCGCAGCAGCGCTGCAGGCCCGTTGAGGCCCTGTCCACGTCGCCAGCAGACGAATTGTTCACCGGTGCAGGACTACATGGCGGGTACGGGAGCGACGCCAGCGTCCGTCGTCCGAAAACGGTGCATCCTCCGCACCTTTCGCTCACGTCGCAGAATACGGACAACCAGCAGGAGGACGCTTCACCGTACCGCGCGCCGCACGAGTTCGACGATCCGTTCCTCTTCGGCCGGCGTGAGATCGACGATGGCGAAGGCGATCGGCCACATGTTGCCGTCGTCGAGGTGCGCCACGTCGTTGAAGCCGAATGTGAGATATCGCTCGTCGAAGCGATCGGGACTGCGGAAGAAACAGACCACCTTGCCGTCCTTCGCATAGGCTGGCATCCCGTACCAGAGACGCGGTACCAGTTCGGGAGCTGCCGAGCGGATCAACGCGTCCAGCCGCTGGGCGATCGTTCGCCACGGTTCGGGTACCTCGGCGATCTTGTCACGGACGAGCGCTGCCCCATCGACCTTCGCAGCGGACGACGCGGCTCGCCGCGGCCGCCTGCGATTACCCTCGCTCTGCTGCGTCGCATCTCCTGACATGGCACCCATTTCCTTCGTCGAGCTCCGACCTTCGGTACCCTACCACGAGCATACGGTCCCGGCGAACCGGTGGCGAGCGAAAGAACCTGCGCAGTCGCTGCCGATTCACCACCAGGCCGTCAACGGTCGAGCTGGCTGCGGACCGCATCCAGGATGGCATGCGCCTCGGCAAGTGCTCGTTCGGCCTCCGGGCGCGTGTACGCCTCGGCAGGAGTCAGCTCACCGAGCGCATCCGGGTAGCGAGTCGGTACGTACAGTTTGTCGAGCGCCAGAGCTGCCTGCTGGAGGGGCTCGAGTTCGTGGCGGAGCGGTTGCGGAAGCTCGACGATCAGCCGGTAGACCGAATGTCCCCAGGGGTCGAGATCAGCGGCGATCCAGAGCGCCTTCAGCGCCTTCTCGGCAGCTTGTTGGGCGAAGAAGCAGGCCTGAGCATACTTGCCGGCCACGAAGAGCGCGTGCGCTGCCTCCAGATCGTCCTCAGCCTGGCGGAGCCAGCGTTTGGCCTCGCGCCGGCGCTTCTCCACGCTCATACAGCACACGAGCCTCCCGCAGGACGCCGCGCAGGAAGGGGAGGTCCGCCCGCTCGGCGAACTCGGCTGGAGTATAGACCAGGACATCGACCGACCGCGGCGCGTCAGCGAGGAGCGCGAGGACGCGTCCGATACGCTCGAGCGGCTCGAGCTGAGTGTCCCAGACGACGATGAGGTCGAGATCGGAACGTCGGCCCGCAGTGCCCCGGGCATGAGAACCGAAGAGCAGGATGCGCTCCGGATCGAGCTCACGCACGAGACGCTCGACCGCAGTCGCCAGCCACGCTTCGACCGTTTCGCCGGCTGTCCGAGCATCCCGCGACATCGCCGCACGTCTCCTCTCCCGGACCGAGGATACCCGATCTCCCGGGAACGATCGTTCATCGTTCTGCAACGACTCGAGCAGCGGCACATGTTACGCTACCGAGCAGGGGCTCGACTAACGCGAGGTGGAACGATGAGCGCGCGAACGCGACCGATCCGGGTCCTGATCGTCTGCACGCACAACGCTGCGCGATCGCAGATGGCCGAGGCGCTGCTGCGCTGGATGGCCGGCGATGGCGTGGAAGTCCATTCGGCGGGTACAGAACCCACGCAGGTGCACCCGCTGACCGTGCGGGTTCTCGAAGAGATGGGCATCGACGCGAGCGGCTTACGGGCCAAATCGGTCGAGGAGTTCCGCGGGCAGGCGTTCGATTACGTCATCACCGTGTGCGATCAGGCCCGCGAGCGCTGTCCGTACTTTCCGGGCGGGGAGCACATTCACTGGTCGTTTCCCGATCCGAGTGCGGTCGAGGGGAGCGAGGAAGAGCGTCTGGAAGCATTCCGGCAGGTCCGGGACGCCATCGCCCAGCGCCTGCGGCTGTGGCTGAGCGTCACCCTGCGCGATCCGGAGCGCGCTTCGCGACTCCTGCGGTGACCGTCGCCAGCAAGCCAGCAGTCGAGACTTGAAGCAAGTCGTAGAGATCGGTCCGGCGCATCCGCAGGAGATCCTTGGCCCGTACCGGATTCGTCGGATAGCGCGTAGCCAGATTCGTCGTATCGACCACCCCCCAGGCGAACCCCTCGGATCCTGGTTCGACCAGCTGCTCGCTGGCCCGCGTCTCCGGCACCGGGCCGAACACGCCGCTCCAGCCGGTTCCACCGGGTTCCGGCAAAGCGGCATAGGCGACGTACGTCATATTTTCGAAAGCGCGGACGCGGGCGAGGTGAAAGTGCGTCGGATCGTCGCTGGTGACCGCTGGGGACGGCAGCGGTACAGCCGTGGGGCCGAGCCCACGCACCGGTGGCAGGAGCGGACCAGCTGGCGCGAGGATGAGATCGCAGCCCGCGAGGGCGAGTACGCGCACGATCTCTGGGAAGAGGAGGTCGGTGCCAGCGAGGACGCCCACCCGGCCGAGCGGGAGATCGATGACCGGCGGGCCGACATCGCCAGGGAGCAGAAACTGTCGCTCGTGGCCGATGACGTGCAGCTTGCGATAGTGCGCGAGGAGACCGTCCGGCGCAACGAGCAGCACACTCGAGGCACACCCAGCGGGCAGTCGCTCGAGCAACCCGACCGCGAGTAGCGTCCGGTGCCGTCGCGCCAGACGACGGAGCGTCGTGACCAGGTCATCGGTGAGCGAGACAGCCAGTCGCTCAGCCTCGGACGCATCGTGCGGCACACCGGTGAGTACGTACTCTGGAAAGGTAACGAGTCGCACACCGCGCGGCAGCGTCGCGAGCACCTCGTCGATCCGCTCGACGTTGTCCGCGAGGGAACCGGGTATCGGTTGCAGTTGCACGACGGCCACCCGGCTCCGTCGTCCCGGTGGGAGCGGCCGGTGCCCATAGAGTCCGTGGAACTCGAGCGGGTTCCAGAGATAGGTGTTGAGCGTCAGGGTATCGTAGAACGCAGGACGGCGCGCTCCGAGCAGGCAGGAACGGTCAGCGCGGGCCAGCTCGAGATCGACCTCCCCGAACACGACCCCGTCGCCAGCATCGAGTCGGGCCTGGATCGTCCCGTCCGGCGCGATGATCGCCGACCCGCCGGAGAACTGGACACCCCGCTCACATCCGTAGCGGTCAGCGGCGACGAGGTAGCAGCTGTTCTCGAGCGCTCGTGCCATCCAGCTCGCACCGGGGCCCTTTTCGAGCAGCCAGTTGGTCGGAAAACAGAGCACGTCGGCACCTTGCAGGGCGAGGAGACGAGCCGGCTCGAAGTAATCGGCATCCATGCAGATGAGAATGCCGAGCCGCCCGAGTTCGGTCTCCCAGACCGGAAGACCGCGGTCACCGTCCTTCGCCCACTTCGGTTCGCTGATGAAGCTGTGCGTCTTGCGATAGACACCGAGGACACCACTGGGCCCGACCAGCACCGCGCTGTTGTAGAAGATACCGGTGCGCGGATCGACCTCGGGCAGGCCGACGACGAGGTAGCACCCGTGCTCGCGTGCCAGCGCCGCGAAGCGCTCGGTCGTCGGCCCGGGCACCGGCTCGACGAAGGGAGCGATTTCCGCACGATCGTGCCAGCAGTAGCCGGTCGTCGCCATCTCGGGTGTCACGATGAGGCGCGCACCGGCACGGGTGGCCTCCCGGCAGAGGGAGAGGAGTCGCTCGATGTTCCGCTCCTTGGCACCGAACTCGGGCTCGAACTGGATCGCCGCGACACGATAGCGGGTTGGCACGATTGCGCCCTCCACGCACTCAGGCACTTACGAGGAGGTAGTTTCGCACGGTCTCCCCCTCGAAGTCGATGACAGCAGCACGCAAGATACCGTCCTGATACTCGCTACCGGGATTGAGGCACAGCGTACGACCGAGTCGTTGCGCACCACGCGACTCGTGAATATGGCCGTGCAGGCCGAGCTGGGGCTGGTAGCGTTCGATCGCCTCTCGCACTGCGGTGCTGCCGACCGGTACCGTCTCGACGACCCCACCGACCACGACCGGCTTGAGCGTCTCGTCGAGGCGAGGCGCCAGGTCGAGGCCGCTGCCATAGGGCGGGCAGTGCACATTGAACACTGCCAGAGGAAGATCCTCCGGCGGGATCTGGGCGGCGACTGCGTCGAGACGGCGCGCGAGCTCTTCTTCGGGCACGTCGCGGGGACAGTGCCACGGGGTCAGATTGGCCGCACCCACGCTGGCGAGCCAGACGCGCCCGAACAGCAGAACGGCTCGGCCCTCGAGGAACTCCGCCTCCGAAAGCTCGCTCAGGAACGGGTCGAGTTCGAGCGGATCATCGTTTCCACAGTTCCAGAGAAAGCGGATACCGCGCGGCGTGAGTCGTTCCTGCACGAGTGCGGCCCATCGCTCGAGCCGCTCACGCATCAAGGCGAGAAAGACGGCGTCGCGGCGGGACGGATCGTGCTCGAGTGCAGCGTAGCTATCCGGGTCACAGTGCAGGACATAGGCACCGCGCGCAGCGAGCTCGTTCCCGTAGGCCTCCGCCTCGGCATCGCTCATGAGGCGACCGATCGCACCATCGGTGGAGACCAGCCACTTCCCATCGGTCTGGCGGACGAGTGGGACGAGCACCTTACCGGTCAGATCGCCCCCGATGAGCACAGCGTTCGCTTCGTAGACGAGCGCGGCGTTCAGGAGCTTCCGGAAAACGAGATCCGCTCCGTGCAGATCCGTCGCGAACAGGAGACGGAAGCGGAGTGGCCGGGACGCACTACGGCGGAACCAGCGCATCGAGACACCTCACTCAGCTGGAACTTCACGATACACGAGCGAGAGGTCGATGCCTTGGCGACGTCGGATCTGCCAGCTGATGAGGAAAATGACGAGTCCGACGAACCAGTAGAGCGCGAAACCGACGAGACCCAGTCGAGCCAACCCGAAGGCTGGATTGGTCAGGAAGGCCCAGAAGAGGAAGGCGAAGTAGAGGAGTGTCCCTGCACCGGCGATCTGGATCAGCGGGACGCCAAGAAGCCGGACAGCAGCGGGAGACCGGCGGAACGAATCGGGACGCAGTACCGGCCAGAGTAGGCCAGCCAGAGCAGTGGTACCGAAAGCGAGGAGATAGCCGAGCGTGCTTCCGCCGAAGAAGGTCGCCGTGTCGCCCCAGAACGTGAAGACGATGAGGAAGAGTTCCGCGCCCACCGCGCTCAACAGGATCGCGACCACCGGGCTTCCTGTCCGTTCGTTCACCTCAGCCAGCTTCTCCGGGAGCAAGCGATCGAAGGCCCAGGCAAACATACACCGGCTGTTCGCGAGGTGATTCATGATGATCGCCGCCATCGGCCAAGCGATGAAGGCGAGGGCCATGACCCAAACGAGAACCGGGTTGTCGGTGAGGAGGCTCTGGAGCAACTGCCAGCTCGGCGGCACTGGGAAGGGGTACGCATCAGGAGCGTTCGCGAAGACGTGGTTGAAGGCGGCCAGGAAATCGGGACCGAAAGTCTTGGCAGCAGCCCAGGCCATGAGCGTGATCATGGCCGTACCCGCAGCGAGGGAGCCCAGAACAGCACGCGGCAGCGTCCGCCGCACATTCTGGATCTCGCCACCGGCATACTGGACGAACCACATGAAGAGGAGTGCCAGCGCATTGAGACCGGTCGCGTAGAACGTCTGCCGGAGGTCGTTCCAGGAAGCCGGAAGTTCCAGCCCAGCCTCCTGAGCCGACTGCTGGAGCGCAGCGGGGTCGAAGAACCGCTGGGTGCGAGCGAGGAATTCGGCGTGCGAAGCGAGCACGACGACAAGAACTCCCAGGGCGAGCGAGAGGAAAGCGATCAGGAAGAGTGTGCGTTGGACGAGTAGGGCACGACGTAAGCCGCTGACCAGCACTGCGGCGAGCAGGACATTGACCACGGTGCCGATGAGGAGCGTGCTCCAGGGTGTCGCCAAACGGTCGGCCAGCTGCGTGAGGGCCGTATTGCCGAAGAGTGTCCCGGTGATCGAGAGGCTCGCCGCAATTCCCTGCGTCGTGACCCAGTTCGCGTAGGCTCCCATCCAGGACATGTTCCAGAGCACGACGGAGCAGTTCGCGGCGAAGCCGAGCGCTGGATGCAACGTCCGGCTGATATAGACATAATCTCCACCAGACCGTGGCATGGCGAGACCGTACAGCAAGTAAACGGTACCCGGGAAGAGAACGAGGGGTGCGGTCAAGAGAACCGAGAGGGGAAGGTTGAGACCCGGGAAGAGCCAGGGCATGAGGATGATCTGGGTAGCTGTGATGACAAGATTGATGATCAAGAGATTCCCGATGAAGGCATCGAGTGCCGAGATACTCCGAACCAGTCCAGACGACTGCCGGACGAAGAGTCGCGCTGACATTGCCGTTCGCTCCCCTCCCCTGAAGATCTCTGTACTATTCCGGCACGGAGAATGATGTGATCGACCGTCTTCAGTGTAGCTTGTTCGCACGGATGGCGCAAGCGGTAACGCTGACTGACTCCGACCGGACAGTTTCGGCGTCACGATCGACGCGCTCCCAGTTCCGTCGGAACCGATTGGAAATACCCAGCGCGGAGCAGGTAAGACTGGTTGAAACGAGACTCGATTCGACCGTCATGCGCACTGGACGTGCCGACAACGGCTCGACAAGCGGCACGGGATGGTAGCGGTAGTTCGTCTCTGGTGCGTCAGGCTGCAGGAGCAGCAAGGAACCGAGTCAGGCAGGTGCGTTCGTACCCAGAGTGCGCACCTCGGCCGACGATGTCACCAAGCCGACGCGCCACAGCGGTTCGCGCGACAGGACGAAAAGGGAACGGCAAGATCACGCGGAGACGGGCACGTCCGCGGACCGCACCTGCCGTGACGATCGTGCGCGACGACAGGCTTCGACACGAGTTACCACGTGCACGCTCATTCTCCAGGAGCGCGCTGCCGTTCCTGCTGCGGCCGCTTCTATCCGTACCTGACGCCCGATCGATCCGCATGGGAGATCGGAGCGGAGGAGGCGCACGATGGCACAAAAACGGTGTTCAGACGAGCGAGGTCACCTCCACACGAAGCGGGGCGGTGAGCCTGCACCCACCGCCCCGCTGGTGGTCGCACACCGCGCGATCACATGAACGTCATATCGTCGACGTTGGAGATCGTCTGGATGATCTCGTTGTAGTAGCTCCCGTCGGAGGCCTTGGCGACACGGCAGATATACACGGTATGGACGGGCCCTTGCGATTCGGGATGGAAGGTGAACAACCCCGCCGGCGCCTCGACGCGCACCGACTTGATCGCTTGCAGGAACGCCTTCTTGTCCTCGACATTCCCCTTGACTGCCTCGATCGCCGCGCGCGCGACCAGACCACCAAGATAGCCGAGGTAATCGACTTGACCAGGACGCCGATTGTATTTCTGCTGGAACTTCTGGACAAACTGCTGGTTCCCCGGTGTGTTGATGGATGCTGTGTACACTGTGCCGCTCACCAAGCCGACCGCGGCGTCGCCCATCTCGGCCAGGATCGAGTCGTCGGTCGTGGCACCGGACGCGATCAACGGGATCTGGTCCTTGAGCCCGAACTCCTCGTACTGGACGACGAGCCGGATAGCGTCGCTCGAGAGCCCATGGAACTGGAATACAGCATCGATGTTGCCGGCTTGCTGCTGGATACGCTGGAGGTACGGCCCGAAGTCTTGCGTTCCCATCGGGGAGTACACCTCATCGACCCAGGTCCCGCCAGCCTTCGTAAAGCGCGCCTTGAAAGCGGCGAGTTCCTCTTTCCCAGCAGCATAGTCCGCAGCGAAGCCCATCATCCGCTTGTATCCGAGCGTGTTGTAGGCATAGTCGGCGACCGGTGCATCGTACTGGCCGTTGGCATAGGAAACGCGGAAGATGTACGGGCTGCGCATGTTGGGATCACGCGTCAACGCTTGCAGTGCCGCGTTGGTGACGATCGTCGGCACCTCGTTCTGGTGGATGTAGTCGCGCAGGGCTGCTGCCTCGTTACTGAGCGTGATCCCGAGCAGGAGATGAATCCGCTGCTGCTCGACCAGCTGCCGGATCTTCGTCAATGCCTGATCCGGATTCCCACCCGAGTCCTCGACGATCAGTTCGAACGGCCGGCCACCGATCGCCTTACCAGCCTCTTCGAACGCGAGCTCGATACCGCGCCGGTTCGCCTCGCCGTTCGGGCTGGCCGGACCAGAAAGCGTGAGCAGCACACCGATCCGCATTGGCTCGCCACTGACCGTGGCAGCCGCCGTCGGCGACGCCGCCGCCGCAGCCGTCGGTGTCGCTGCTGCCCGCGTCGGTGTGGCCGCCGGGGCCGCTGTCGGTGAGGCTGCCGGAGCCCGGGTCGGGGTCGGCGTCGCCTCCTGGCCACGGCAGGCAGCCATCAGCGCCGACACACCGAGCAACCCGAGCGTTCGCCGCAAGAACGCACGTCGCTGCAACCGTTCCATCGCTCCCTCCTCACGTGACTCGAACGTACGACTCCCCAACACCGAACACCGTCAGTGTCCGCGAGTCGCCAGCAGATACTGGCGAGCATGGTCAGCGAATGGGACCGGCGCGACCGTCGCCCGAATCGGCACCTGGACGTGCCGCTCGACGAGCGGCTTCCGCGAGCCGCCGTTCGGCTCGCCCCACAGCAAGGTTACACGCGTCCCCGGCTCGCTGTAGTCCGGATCGACCACGGCGAGCGACAGAATGGCCCCGAAGTTGGCTGAGTAGCCGCACGTGGTCGACACTCCGATCCGCTCGCCCCGCTCGTTCAGGACGGCATCGTATTGCCAGAGCGCATAGCGCGGCAGCGGCCAGTCGATGAATTTCGCCCGGCGCCCCGGCGGCTCGGTGAACATCGTCCGAATCGCCTGCGTCACGTCCTCGCCGTCCCACACCAGCGTCACCTTGACACGATGCCGCTCGTTGGCCATGCGCTCCAACGCGGCACGCCCGATGAAGTCATGGTCGAACTTCACCAGATGCCCGTAACCGAGATCCCACGGCGTGAAGTAGTAATCCTCGATGTTCGGCGAGTAGAAGCTGCCGCCGATCGAGCCGATCGCCTCCTCGCTCGTCGCTGGCAGCCACTCGCGATAGGCTCGGAGCTCCGGGCTGGTGTAGATCGCCGGCACCGGCGACGGGATCCAGCCCACCCCTTCGATCCCGCTGGTGATGTAGGCCTTGGAGCCGACCCGCCGCAGGCCGTACTTCTGCCCAGCCTCGATGATCGCCTGCCGCACCACTTCCCGGTCTTCCCACGGCCCGAAGAGCTCGGCACCCGGCACCCCGGCCATCCCATGGCGCAGGAAGAAGACCCGCCGTCCAGCAATGGTCATCTCGCCGATGCGGAAGTACTTCACCTCGGGCAGCGGCCCACCGTTGAGCTCCTCCAGGAGCGGCATCGCCTGCGGCCCCTGCACCTCGAACCGGTACACCGTCCGCGGCCGGTTCGGATCGACGACCGACCAGGCATCCTTTTCGACCCTCACGTCGTAGCCGCCGGTCTCGGCATGGAACTGCACCCAGTTGTTGATGCCAGGCCGCGACACGAGCTTGAGCCGCCCATCCGGCAGATAGAACAAGATGCCGTCCCCGATGACGTACCCTTCAGGGCTGACCGCCACCAGCTGCTTGGCGTGCCCAGGCCGGAAGGTCTTGAACGAGTTGACGCCGACCCGCTCGAGCAACGCGATCGCATCCGGCCCACTCAGGTAGAGATTGGTCATGTGGTAGGACTGGTCGAAGAGCGCAACCGTCTCCCGCCAGGCATGCTGCTCGTCCCGCCAGTTGGTGAATTCCGGCGGCAGATCGGGAAATGTCCCCAGCAGCGTCAGCGGCTGGTTGTAGAGATGATCGACGATGTTCGGGACACGCTCCAGAAGCGCCTGAAGACTCGAGGCCGCCTGCTGTGCCATGGCTTCTCCTCTCACACGCGGCTCGGCATTGTGGGTGACCTCGCGACCCACGCCGAACCACACCCCCGCAGGGTTCTTCAGTCTTCAAGCTACCGGCCAGCTGGCGACCGGTCAAGGCAGGAGTTCCGATATCCCGAACACCGCACGTGCCCGGTGTGGGGCGCGCTATGCACAGCACAGTACCTGTTCGCCGCACACCGTGGCCAGGTTCCGGCAGAGGGTGACCACCGATCGGGACGGCGATCGTCAGCGTTCGCAGAGGAAACTCGGCGCCGGTCGGCAGGCGTAGCTTCCAGCGTCGTTGGGATCGCCGCCCTGGTAGACCGGCCAGTTCGGGTACCGGCAGGCCGGGAGCGTGCGGGCGACCGGTTCCGTTTGGTGCAGGATGAGATCCTCACTCGGTGGAACGCCCCGTTCGGCCCACTGCTCGAGCACGGTCAGCCAGTCAGCCCGGCTGGGCGCATTGCCGCCACCGTGATTCGCTCCGGGCACCACGTAGAGCCGTGCGAACGCATCCACCGTCGCGGCGCCGAGCGTTTCGGTCATGCATCGGAAGTACTCGATGCCGGCGTACGGACTCTGGGCATAGTCGGCCATGTACTCGACCAGGATCAGCTTTCCGCCTCGCTGAGCGAAGCGACTCAGGTCAGGATCGGTCGAGTCGACGATATGGGAGACCGCCACGATCCGCTCGCGCCAGCGCGGATCGTTGGGGTCGAAATCGTACGTCTGGAACGCCGGATCGCGGACGATGGCGTAGCGCACGAACTGCGCCCCGAAGTTGACGATGACCGAACCGCCGGGATTGACTCCTTCGGGCTGCACCGCCGGCGGTGGCGCCGGCCCCATCACCCAGATATCCCATCCACCCGGCAAGTCCTCGTTGCCTGCCGGCCACCCGGGATAGGAGCGAACACCGTTCGCGAGCGGATACTCGAGCTCCAGCCGCGAGCGGAAGAGCCGCACTGCTGCGACCTGGGCATCGGCAAGACACGGTTCCGCCCGACCGGAACCACAGCGGAGCTGCGCGGGATCGAACGCGCAGGCTGCGTAGTCGAGGAGGAGACCGTCAAGCACCGCATCCGGCCCGCCGCACGCCTCGCGTTGCGCCTGGGCGAGGAGACGGATCCGCTCGGCATCCATCCAGCCGCCGTCGCGCAACACGCGGCCCATGCGGTTGCCAGCCAGCTGCAACAGCGTGAAGTTGACGACCGGCACGATGCTCAGTACACCGTCGTAGTCGTCAGGAAAGCGCTGGGCGACGGTGAGCGCCTCGCGCCCGCCTTGCGAGAGTCCGGTGAAATACACCCGCTCGGGGGGTGCACCGTAGAACGTGCGCATGAGCGCGACCGCGACGTCGTGCGTCTTCTTGAGCGCGGCGTACCCGAAATTCTCCAGCGCCTCGTCGTTGAGCGCGAAGGCGGCGTTCATGCCCTCATGACCGGAGTCGCTCCCGAAGGTGACATAGCCGCGTGCGAGCGGCACCGGCGCATCCGGCAACGAGCCGGGCACCGGATCAGTGCCGCTCGGGACGAAACCGTTATATCCGCCACCACCGTAGTGCACGGCTTTTCCGTTCCACTCCGCCGGAAGGTTGACGCGGAAGCGGATGGGCGGCGCCGTCGGATCGACCGACTCGATGACACCTTCGACACGACAGTAGGCCGGTAACCGGCCGTTAGCAGGTACGAATTCGCTCGCTTCGACCCGCGCACCGCGCGTCGGGAACGCGATCACCGGCGCTGGGATCGAGAGGCCAGCCAGTGCTGCGCACCGCCGTTCCGGTCCTGCTTCGCTCACCTCATCCCCCTCTCGGCGACCGCTCCGAGCCGCTGATCCCTACGCTGAGACGACTGAACGACGATCGGTCAGCCCCATCGTGCGCAGCACGAGCTGCTGACGCAAGACGATCGTTCAGGACTGAAGAACACGACCGAACGGTGCCCGGGCGGCGTCGCAGCCGCTCCTCAAGGTGTCGAGATCGCCAGTTCTTTTCCAGTAATGAACTCGAGCAGCGCTGGCGTCCCGTCCTCGACAGCACGCAGGGCCCGCTGGATCGCCGGCACGATCTGGCCCGGTTCCGTGACGCGTTCCCCGTAACCGCCCATGGCCCGCGCGAAGGCCGCGTAGTCGCCGCTGATATCGGTCGCGCGGTACTTCTCAGTCGCGACCGGCATCACCGGGATCTCGATCGCCATCGAGAAGTTGTTGAAGAGGATCGAGAGAATCGGGATCCGCTCCCGCACTGCTGTCTCGAAGTCCATACCGGTCATCCCGATCGCGGCATCGCCCCAGACGTTCACGCAGAGCATGTCGGGACGCGCCAGCTTGGCACCCATGGCCAGCCCCAGCCCGTACCCGAGCTGCGTCGACTTCCCCCAGCCCAGGTAGGTGAGTGGCCGCTTGGTGATCCAGAACGGCGAGAGCTGGTCGCGCGGGCTCCCAGCATCGTGCGTGATGATGGTGCGTTCCACGTCGAGCGTGTGCATGAGTTCCCAGATCACGCGATAGGGGGTGAGCGGTACTTCGTCCGAGGTGAGCTTGGGCATCCACTGCGCCAGCCAGGCATCGCGGACGCGCCGAATGGCGGCTGCGACCTCCGGCAAGCGACCGCGCGGCTTGCCGCCCAGCCGCTCGCTCACCGCTTCGTAGAGTGCCGCCAGCGTGAGCTTGGCGTCCCCGAGTAGGGCATGCGTCACCGGCACGTCCTTGTTGAGGTCAGCCGGGTCGAGCGTGGCATGGATGATCGTCTTTCCCTCGTAGGGGATCCGCACGCCGTAATTCGTCTTGGTGAAACTGCAGCCGATACCGAAGATCACGTCGGCCTCGCGTAGGAAATGCGAGACCGTCGCTGGGTAGGCTCGACCACCCGAGCCGAGCGCGAGTGGGTGATCCTCCGGGAAGGCACTCTTCCCCTGCAAGCTCGTGCAGACCGGCGCTTCGAGGAGTTCTGCCAGCGCGCGGAGTTCTTCCCAGGCTTGCGCATAGTGCACCCCTTGTCCGGCATAGATGACCGGGCGCTGGGCTGCGACGAGCACGGCCGCGACCTCGTCGACCGCGACCGGATCGGGTGCGGCGCGCACGCGCGGCGCCGGCCGGTACTCGAGCGTACCCGTGAACTCCTCCTGGACGAGATCGCGCGGCAGCTCGATCACGACCGGGCGCGGCCGGCCGTTCTTGAGCTGCGTCCAGGCGCGCCGCAAGGCGTTCGGCACCTCGCTGGGCAAGACGACTTGCTCGACCCATTTGGCGATCTCGCGGAAGTTGAGGAGCGCGCTGAAATTCGGCGGCAGGTTCATGACCGGTCGCGGATATCCCTCAGGGAGGAGCAGAACCGGTACGCTATCGGCATACGCTTGGGCTACCGCACCGAAGGCGTTTTCCGTCCCAGGGCCATGCTGCATGGCGAAGACGCCGATCCGCTGGCCAGAGGTGACCCGGCTCATCGCGTCGGCCATGTGGATCCCGACGCGCTCCTGCCGCACGATCACCGTCCGGATATCGGCTCGCGCCGCCGCTTCCAGCACGTCGTTCACGGGATAGCCGATGATGAGATCGACGCCCTCGCGCTTCAAGATTTCGGCAACGACATCTGCGACACGCACGCTGTACCTCCTCAGGCTCTCCCGAACGTCCGGACACGGCACCCCGATGGCAGGGCGAGGCGGGTTCAATGCCAGGATGGCGAAACCGATCGCGCAGCATCCGTGCGAGAAACACTGTTTCGGGCGCACTGCGCTCGCGCTGCAGTCTAGCACGGCACCGACATCCTGTCGCCCTGGCGGTCGCACCAGGCTGCAGACCTCGGTCGATTGCGCTCGTGCGGCCGGCAGCCGCGGTCCATTGCGGCGAGGATGCTGATCGGTTACGATGGGGTTCCGAACTGGCAAAGCGACTGGGTAGCCGGCATCGAGGTGACGGGAGATCGCTCGCTGGAGCGACTATCGCGTCGGGAGCGGTTCTTCGGAGCACTGGCGATCCTCTTGCCACCGCTCGCCGTGGTGTTGCTCTGCGTGCCCCGCTGGCGAGCAGTGGCAGTGAAGGGGTTGCTCGCCTGGGGACACGCGGTACTCGCCCTCGCTACCTTCCTCGTCTTCGCGGCGACCAACGCCCAACGTCTCGACGCAGGAGACCGCTCCGCCGACCTCTGGATGTTTTTTCTCTTCGTCTGGGTCGCGACCGCGCTCGTGATCCCGCTGGGACTCGCGATCCGGCAACTGGTCACCGGTACCGGCTCGAGCGCAGCGGCGCACCCGTGGGAGGTGGCAATCCGCTTCCGTTCCGATGACGCGAGCGGTTCACTCGTCGCAGGCGTCGAACGGTGGCTCGCTGGCCAGCCAGGGGTACGGGTCGTGGACGGCGGCTGGATCGTGATCGATCCAGCAGTCGTGGAAGGTCGCGGGGCATCGTCAGTGCTGCGCGTGGTACGCGGCGTGCTCGCTCTGCTACCGGAGGACGACCGCTCCGCTGTCGTCGCAGTCTACCGGTTACGCCCATCGTCGCTCTGGTCGCTCACCCGCACGCTCTGGTCCCGCACTGTCCGTGACCAGGCGCTGGTGCTCGCCGCGCGCTGGCAGGCTCGAGCCGAGGCGATCGAGCCGCCTACGCTTCCACCGGCAGTCGAGCGTGCCCTGGAAGAGGGGCTGCAGCTGACGCACGCACTGGACCGCCTGGACGTGCGGCGAGCCGACCTCGTCACGCTGGGCGCTGTCGCTGCCACGACAACAGTCTTGGTCGTCATGCTGGAATTTCGAGTCTCTCCGGATGTGGACGGTGCCCTGGCTGGTCTCGCTGGACTATTGGCGGGCATCGTGAGCGCGATGATCCTCGGTTTCGCCTGGCTCGCGTATCGTGTCCGGCTCCTGCTCCGCGCCTTCGCAGCGTCTAGCGATCGGCCACCACGGGTATCGCTGGCTGCCCTCGTCCGGCGCTGGCCGGGACTGCTCCCACTCGCGCTGGCCGGTGCGCTGGCTTTCGTCGTCAGTCTCGGCTGGACACTGTCGCCCGAGGCTCCGGAGTGGTCACTGCTCGTGAGCATCGCACTCCTGGTACTCCCAGTGCTCGTCGCACTGTGGCTCGGCACCCGGCTGGCCGAGCAGCCGCCACCCGGTAGCACGTGACTGCACAGTTGCCTCGTGCTGGCCTACCCAACGGGGTACTCCTGGGCCGATGGGAGCGCCAGCGCAAGCGATCCGCTATAGTAATCGGCAATACGTCCGTCATGGCAGTGTCGCGCCGGTCGTCGGACACTCGATCCAGGGTGAGGAAGGAGCGAGCGAGTGGGTGCGACGAGCCAGCTGCCGCAGTCGTTGCCAGTGACTCCCGAGGCCCGACCGTGGCTGCGCCATTACGAGCCCGGCGTGCCCTGGCAGGTCGAGATCCCCGAGACGACGATGCCGGAATACCTGGCCCTCAATGCCGGGCGCTACCCGCGGCGGGAAGCGATCCGCTTCTTCGGCAAGGCGATCACCTACCGTGAGCTCGACGAGGCCGTCAACCGCTTCGCCAACGCACTCGTCCGGCTCGGTGTCCAGCCGGGCGACCGTGTCGCCCTCGTCCTGCCCAACTGCCCCCAGATCGTCATCGGCTACTACGGTGCGCTGCGCGCCGGCGCGGTCGTGGTACCGTGCAACCCGCTCTATGCTGAGCCGGAGCTCGCCCACCAGCTCGCCGATGCCGAGGCCAAGATCGTCCTGTGCTTGTCGCTCATGTTCCCCAAGGTGCAGGCGATCCGCGACCAGGTGCCGACGCTCGAGCATGTCATCGTGACGAACATCAAGGAGTACCTGCCTCCGCTGGCTCGCGTCGGGTTCACGCTGTTCCGCGAGCGGAAGGAAGGCCACGAGGTCACCTTGCCGGACGACGGGCGTACCCACTGGCTGCAGCCGCTCCTCCAGCAGGCACCGTCGACACCCCCAGGTATCGGGCGCGACCCGGACGATCTCGCTGTCCTGCAGTACACCGCTGGGACGACCGGTGTGCCGAAGGGTGCCATGCTGACCCACCGCAACCTGGTCGCGGTCGCGCTCCAGACACACGCCTGGGCCCGCAACATCGAGGAGCCGGACGGTTCCGATGTCGTCCTCGGTGTCATCCCGATCTTCCACATCTACGGTCAGACGGTCGTGATGAACTTTCCGATCGTCACCGGTGGCTGCATGGTGCTCATCCCGCGGTTCAACCTCAAGGAGATCTTGGAAGCGATCGACCACGAGCACCCGACCTTCTTTCCCGGCGTACCGACCATGTACGCTGTCCTGGCGAACGCTCCCAAGGTCGAGAAGTACAACCTGCGCTCGCTCAAGGCCTGCATTTCCGGCGCCGCGCCGCTTCCGGTCGCGGTGCAGGAGCAATTCGAGCAGTTGACCGGTGCGCGGTTGGTCGAGGGCTATGGGCTCTCCGAGGCACCGGTGACGCACTGCAACCCGATCCTCGGCGAGCGTCGCGCGGGGACGATCGGTTTGCCCATTCCGAGCACCGAAGCTATCCTCGTCGACCTCGAGACCGGCACGCGGATGCTTCCGCCGGGCGAGGTCGGCGAGCTGGCCGTCCGCGGCCCGCAAGTGATGCAGGGGTACTGGAAGCAGCCGGACGAGACCGAGCGCGTCTTCCGCGGGAACTGGTTCTTGACCGGGGATATCGCCCGCATGACCGAAGACGGCTACTTCCAGATCGTCGACCGCCGCAAGGACATGATCATCGTCGGCGGGCTCAAGGTCTTCCCGAGCGAGGTGGAGTCAGTGCTTCTGCAACATCCGGCCGTCAAGGAAGCGGTCGTCGTCGGGATCCCCGACACCTACCGCGGCGAGATGGTCAAGGCGTATGTCGTCCTGCGCGAGGGCGCTCAGGTGGATGCCCGCGAGCTGCTCGCCTTCTGCCGCGAGCGACTGGCGCCGCACCGCGTGCCGCGCGAGATCGAGTTCCGCGAGGAACTGCCGAAGAACCTGATCGGCAAGGTGCTCCGGCGCAAGCTGGTGGAGGAAGAACTCGCCAAGCGACAGGGCGACGCACCCAGCCCGACCGACCGGTGACCGCAGTCAGGAACGCGCTACGGCAGCAGCCGGTGTCCGGCGGCGCAGCAGCCAGACGAGGGCGAGCGCACCGGCGAGCGCGGTCACCAGCGCGATGACCTGCGCTTGCTGGAGCCCCCAGAACCAGACGGCTTCCTGGCGGACGAAGCTGATCCAGAAGCGACCGATACCGTAGAGCACCCAGTAGAGCGCGAAGAGCGAGCCGTCCGGAAGCCCACGGCGGCGCAAGCGCCAGAGCACCGCCAGGACGACGACATTGACGACCATGTCGTAGATTGGGTACGGGTGCGTCGGCACACCGAGGAGGTCGTGCGGCAAGAGCGCCTTGGGATTGGTGTAGCGGAGCGCAAAGGGACAGTAGCCGAGCCCGTCGGCTGGCGTTCCAGCGGCAACACCAGCGCAGGCCAGGCAGGTGCACGGGCCACCCCAGGCATCACCGTTGACGAGGCAACCCAACCGCCCGATCCCCTGGGCGAGGAGCAGGCTCGGTGCGACGGCATCCGCCACCGGGCCGATCGGCACGCGGTACCGCCAGAGGAGCACGATAGCAGTCACGGTACCACCGATGATCGCCCCGTAGACGGCCAGCCCGCCCTCGGTGATCGCCAGGATCCGCCAGGGTTGGCGGAGATACTCGCCGAGATGGTCGAGGACGAAGAAGAGCCGGGCACCGACGATGCCACCGAGAATCGTCACGATCGCGACAAGGTCGAAGTTGGGGATCGTGATGCCCTTACGGGCGATCTCCCGGCCAGCCAGCCAGACGGCCGCGAGAATCGCCAGCGCCGTGAAGAGCCCGTGCCACGTCAGCAGGACAGGGCCGATCCGGACGATATCCGGGTCCATTCCGATCGTGACGGTGAACATCGGCGACTCCTCTCCGCTGCTCTACCCGGCTCGAGTCTACCACCGATACCCCGGGCGGGTATCGGCATTACTGGGCGACACGCACGCGTACCGCACGGATAGCGATCCACGGCTCGTCACCATGGTCGCTCGGCTCACCGAGATTCGACAGTGTCAGCGTGACCGGCACGTCCTCCGGCAGGCGATCGAACCGGACGATAACCGATCGGCGTGCCCACTCCGGGCCGGGGAAAGGCTCTTTCCCCTGCCACAGGATCCGGTCACCGAGCGCGAGCGCGAGAACCGCTGCCGGGTTGCCCCGGCTCTGCCGCCCCTCGATTTCGATGAGCAGTCGCTCGCTCCCTGCTGGGACGACGAAGCGCACCGTTCCGCTCTGCTGGCCGAAAAGGAGGGCTGCGTTCGCCAGGTCGCGGGTGAAGCCCGGCAGCGCACCATCCCGATAGGGGAGGTAGGCCCCATCGACTTCCTCCGGTGCGAACTCGAGTGCCGGGGCATCGGCGAAGCGGCGCAGCTCCGGCGGGGTCGGCTGCACGATCTCGAGCGAGCCGAACAGCACCGCGACGGGCGGAGGCGTCGGTTGCGGTGTCGGCGTCGGTTCGGGGGTCACCGTCGGCACACGCGTTGCCGTCGCAGGCGGCGTCGGCGGCACCGTCGCGGTCACAGTCGGCGGCGTTGCCTGGGCAACCGGCGATGGAACCGGCGTGGGTCCTGGCTCACCTCCGCCCAGCTGCGCCCAGGCCAGGACAGCGAGCACCGCCACGACCGCCAGCGAGAGAACTGTCGCGCTCCCGGCCAGCGCGAGCAGCCGCGGACGGCCGTTCTCCGCTCCCCGCACGGCACCGGCCTGCCCGATCCCTCCGGCACGCGCCGCACTGTGCCCGGCAGCCTGGAGCGCAGCAGCCATCGCCTCGGCCGAACGGTAGCGAGCCCCTGGATCTTTCGCCAGCGCCCGCAGTACGACCTGCTCGAGCGCCGGTGGAATATCGCGACGCCAGCGCCGGGGAGGAACCGGCGCGGCGTGCAGATGCTGGGCGAGGAGTTCCTCCGGGGTTTGGCCGGGGAACGGTCCATGACCGGTCAAGAGCTCGTAGAGGATGACACCGACCGCATAGAGGTCACTTGCTGGCGTTGCTGGCTCGCCCCGCACACGCTCCGGAGCGACATAGGCCGCAGTCCCGAGGAGTTCGACCGGGCCAGTCAGCGTCGGATCGTCGCTGCGCCGAGCGATACCGAAATCGGTCAGCTTGGCCCGTCCTTGACGGTCGATGAGCACGTTGGCTGGTTTGACGTCACGGTGGACGATCCCGGCCTGATGGATCGCCGCCAATCCACGGAGGATATCGGCCGTGATCCGCACCGCCTCCTCGAGCGGGAGCGGCGCGCGTTCGCGGATGAGGTGCGCCAAGTCACCGCCATCGACCCACTCCATCACGATGTAGCGCAGGTCGCCGTCCTGCCCCGCGTCGAACACCTGGACGACGTTCGGATGCGAGACGGCTGCGGCTGCACGCGCTTCCCGTTCGAAGCGTGCGAGATCGGTTGCCTGGGAGTCGGTGAGCCGCAGGACCTTGACCGCGACCGGACGGTCGAGTACGAGATCCCGCGCGAGATAGGTCGTCGCCATCCCACCGCTGCCGAGCGGTGTTTCGATCCGGTAGCGACCGGCGATGACGGTCGGTGGCGCCTCGAACACGACAGAACTCCCAGGCCACGCTCATCGCGGCCGATTGTACGTGGGGACAGCACAGCGCGGCGACCTCACGATGCCTCCGGATCGAGCAGGACGTTGTCGATGAGACGCGTCGTACCCACCCAGGCGGCGACCAGCAGGAGCGCCGGTCGTTCGACCCGCTCGACCTCCTCGAATGACTCCCGGTCGCTCACGCTGACGTATTCGAGGCGCACCGGGGTGCCAGCGAGCGCGTCGCGCACGGTGCGCCGGAGCACCTCGGCAGCACGCTCACCGGTGCGGAACCGCTCGAGCGCGGCAAAGAGCGCTTGGGGCAAGGCTGCCGCTACTCGCCGTTCCTCCGGAGTGAGGTAGACGTTACGGCTGCTCATCGCCAGCCCATCCGGCTCGCGCACGGTCGGCACCGGGACGATCTCGACCGGCAGAGCGAGATCGCTGACCAGACGCCGGACGACCAGCACCTGCTGGGCATCTTTCCAGCCGAAGTAGGCCCGGTGCGGTTGGACGAGATTGAGGAGGCGGGTCACCACCGTGGCGACACCGCGGAAGTGACCCGGTCGCGCTTCTCCCTCGAGCCGTTCGGCGACCGGCCCGCTCACGACGACCGTCGTGGCAAAGCCAGGCGGATACATCTCTTCGACCGGTGGAGCGAAGACGAGGTCGACTCGTTCCGCTCGCAGCAAGGCGAGGTCACGCTCGAGATCGCGCGGATAGCGTTCGTAGTCTTCCTGGGGGCCGAACTGGAGCGGATTGACGAAGATGCTCACGACGACCCGCTCGTTCTCGGCACGCGCCCGCCGGACAAGCGCGAGATGCCCTTCGTGCAGGTATCCCATGGTCGGGACGAAACCGACCGAGCGTCCCGTCTGCTCGGCTCGCCAGCGACGGAGCTCAGCCACCGTCCGCACCACGTCCATCACCGCCTCCCTCGCGTCGGGCGCGGTATTCCTGCGCGATCGCCTCGACGGCCTCGGCATCGAGATCGCGCGGCAACCCGAAACTCTCCGCCTCGCCAGGAAAGAGACCGTTTCGCACGTCTTCAGCGTAGCGCCGGAGCGCCTCGCGCACGACGCCGGCCAGGTCAGCATAGGCACGTGCATGACGCGGCAGTGGACCAGGCGTGAGGCCGAGGAGGTCGGTCAGCACTTGCACCTGACCGTCGCAACCTGGGCCCGCCCCGATGCCGATCGTCGGGATCTGCAGGATCGCGCTCACCGCCTGCGCGACCGGCGCCGGGACGAGCTCGAGCACGATCGCGAACGCACCCGCGTCCTCCAGTGCCAGTGCGTCGGCGAAGAGCTGGCGTACGGCGGCAGCGCTGCGCGCTTGCAGTCGGTAGCCCCCCAGCGCATGGACCGACTGCGGCGTGAGCCCGAGGTGCCCCATGACCGGGATGCCAGCTCGAACCAGCCGGGAGACCGTCTCGACGATCGGTCCACCGCCCTCGACCTTGACCGCCTGTGCGCCACCCTCCTGGACGAGGCGACCAGCGTTGCGGAGCGCCTCTTCCGGCGTCACCTGGAAGGTCAGGAACGGCATATCGGCCACGACGAGTGCCCGGCGAACGGCCCGGGTGACGGCCCGGGTGTGGTGGAGCATGTCGGCGAGCGTGACCGGGATCGTCGTCTCGTAACCCAGCACGGTGTTGCCGAGCGAGTCGCCGACCAGGATGACCGGGATACCGGCCTCGTCAGCGAGCCGCGCAGTCGGATAGTCGTAGGCCGTCACCATGACGATCCGTTCGCCGCGTCGCTTCATCGCGACCAGCTCGGCAACGGTGACCCGCTGCGTCATCGTGGCACCTCCTGGTGATGCTGCCCCTCCAACCACTGGGCGAGCGCTTCGAGCGCAGCCAGGCGCTCGGGATCAGCGGCTGCGCGCTCGCGCGCGAGCGGGAGCATCGCCCGAGCGAGCACCCGGTAGAGAGCGAGCTGCTCGGGGGCGGCGTGTGCGAGCGCCTGAACGTGTCGCTCGAGCGTTGCTCGGTCGGCCCGCGCCACCGGCCCAGTGAGCGCCTGTGGCAAGCCGAGTTGTTCGAGATTGTGCAAGACACCGCGCAAGAGCGGCAGGAGATGGCGCACCGCTCGCGCCCGCTCGAGACCGGCTGCCCGGCCGAGGAGCTCAGCCGCCGTCCCCACCAGCGCGACGAACCCGTTGGCGGCGATCGCCGCTGCGGCATGGTAGAGCGGCCGCTGGGCAGGATCGAGCGCGAACGGCTCGGCACCGAGCTGCCGGGCCAGCCAGACGAGTTCGTCGGCGAGCGGTGGATCCGCGTCGATCGCGATCCCCACGCCCTGCCAGGCTGCTGGATCGGCTGCACCAGCGAAGGTCTGGAGCGGGTGGAACGCTCCCGTCTCGGCGCCGGAGCGGGCAGCTGGTGCGAGTAGCTCGCGACCGTAGGCACCGGCCAAATGGATTACGGCCTGACCAGCGCGCCAGCGGAGCTGGGCACAGAGCGGCGCGATCGCGCTGTCCGGCACTGCCAGGACGACGAGTGCACCGCGCTCAACCGCAGCCTGCGGGTCAGCGAGCGCCTCGGCACCCGGCAGCTGGGCCGCCAGCGCCTGCGCCCGCTCGAAGCGCCGGCTCCAGACAGCCGTCACCGCGATGCCAGCAGCAGCGAGTCCGACGCCGAGAGCGCTACCGGCACCACCGGCCCCGAGCAGCGCTACCGGCTGCCTAATCGACCGGCTTGGCGACGACGATGATGCGGTGGTCATCGATCCCGTACGGCCAGCAGGTCACCAGCGTCACCCGTTCTTCCGGCATGGGGTCGAGGAAACGACCGGTCGCCAGCCGCTCCTCCAGCGGCACGCCGACTTCCTTCCGGTAGTGGATCTCCACGACTCGGTAGCGGAAGATGCCCGCGTCGCTGGTGAGGATGACCTCGTCCCCGATCTTGACGTGCTCGAGCGTCCGGAAGACCTCGCCCTTCCAATCGTTGTGACCGGAAATGACGATGTTCCCGCCCTCACCTGGATTGGCTGAGGTGTTGTGGTGGCCGGCCGCGTACTCGGCTACCTCCCACTCGATCGCCTGCACACCTTCGATGTCGACGATCTTGTACCCGACCTCGACGACCGGTGCATCGATGCCGACCGAGGGGATCTGGATCCGGGTCGGTGGCGGCATCTTCGGCTTCGGGGTAGGAGTGGGCTCGGCGGTCGGTGTTGCCGACACCGGCACGCTCCTCACCGGTGTGGGTGCCGGTGTCTCCTCGGCGATCGAGGTGGGCGTCAGCTCACGCGTCGGCGTTGCACCCGGGAGTGCCTGCAACGGCGGTGGAGGTGTGGCGGCGACAGCGACCTGACTCGCGGGCGGCTCAGCCGGTAGCCGGATCGCCGCCGCCCCCATTGCCGCCACGGCGAGCAGGAACAGGCCGATCAGGATGAGCAGAGTACCGAGCAAAGGTGGTCGCGTGCGCGCCACTCGTTCGTCGGTCACGCGTCCCAGCTGCTGGAGCGCACGACCGAACCGAACGAGTCGACCCTTGTGCGAGATGCCACCCTTATCGGATACCGAGAGGACACGAAGTGACGATCGATCGTTCACGGAGACATCCTTTACGCGAGCGGGAAAACGCCTTTCCCGTCTCGGCTGCTGCCAAGTATACCTGCCACACTTTCCGGATCGACGAGGAATGCGACAGACGGCGGCCGAGCCGGAGCGAGCACCGGCGGCAGCACTTGCATCCTGCGCCGCTCTCGTGCACACTGGCTCGCAGCTACCCGTCGATCCGACGCTGAGGAGCAGCACGATGCCAGCCCGTGCGTACGTTCTCGTCCACTGCGACGTCGGCAAAGCGCGAGCAGTCAAGGAGGCACTCGCGCAGGTTCCCGGCATCCTCCAGGCCGACATCGTCACCGGCGATTACGACCTGATCGTTGTCGCCGAGCAGCCCACTGTCGAGGAACTCGGCCGGCTCGTTCTCGAGCGGATCCACGGCACGTCCGGCGTGACGGCAACCAGCACGCACGTCGTTGTCGGGTAGGGAAACAGGCAGCGAACTGTACTGCTGCTCAATCGTCGCAGTGAAAGAGGAGACCTGCGAGCGTCGCGACACCATCGGGTGTCAGCGAGACTGAGGAAGTACGGACTCAGACGTGCCGAACGCCTTCCTGAGACAGCGGAACGACCAAAAGTTCGACATCGGCCAGATGCGGAAGGAGCTGTACCGCGAGTGGTCGCTCCCAGAAGCGCCAGGGGGGAGGACGGCGAAAGCCAATGACGATGGTTCCGACATTCTGCTCGCGGGCGGTACGCAGGATCGCTGACACTGGATCGTCAGTAACGACACGGAGCACCTGGGCGCCGAGATCTTCGGCGAACTGGACGTTCTCCTCGAGCTGCTGCTTGACTTCGGGTGGAGTCGTAGCCCACCCGGGAGGTTCGAGAAAGAGAACCAGTAAGTCGGCCACGGCCTGCTGCGCACGACGCCAACCCCGGCGAATGAGCTGTTGGGCGTAGCGCTGACTCTCGACCACGACCAGGATACGGTCAGCAGCGGGCCAAACCGCCTCGACCTCATGTTCCTGCATATATTCCTGGAGTTCCTGTTCGACGCGCTGGGCAACCGCCCGCAGGGCCAATTCACGGAGCGCCGTCAAATTGCCTTCGCGGAAGAACCGCTGCAGCGCGAGGCGTGCGCGCTCGGGTGGATACACTTCGCCGCGTCGCAACCGTTCCCGGAGTTCCTGCGGCGTCACATCGATCAGGATCACTTCATCAGCCTGTTCGATCACCCAGTCTGGCACCCGCTCGCGCACGACCGTGCCCGTGATACTCTCGACGAGGTCGGCCAAACTCTCGATATGTTGGATGTTCAGGGTGCTGAAGACGGTAATGCCTGCGTCGAGGATGTCCAGCACATCTTGCCAACGTTTCGCATTCTTCCCGCAGCCAGGAACGTTGGTATGGGCGAGTTCATCGACGAGCGTCACCGCCGGATGACGAGCCAGGAGCGCATCGAGATCGAGTTCTTCGACGATCACCCCTCGATACTCACAACGCTTCCGCGGTAAGATCGGTAACCCCTCCAGGAGGGCAGCGGTTTTGGGACGACCATACGTTTCGACGTAAGCGACGAGGACGTCGATACCCTCTTGCTGGAGGCGGTGGAGTTCGAGCAGCGCAGCGTAGGTTTTCCCGACTCCTGGAGCCATTCCGAGGTAAATACGGTGGAGCCCCCGTGCACCCGAGCCCGGCTGTCGCCGCAATTCCTCGAGGAGTTGGTCCGGATGTGGCCGTTCCGGCTCAGGGCGTTCCATGGCCGAATTCCGCATCCAGCGCCCGATTGAGTTCCAGCACGTTCACCTGCCGCTCGCCGAACAACCCGAACCAGCGTGGCCGAGCCAACCGTTCCACGAGATCGCGGACGCGTTGTTCGGAGATGCCGCGGGCTTGCGCGACGCGCTTCGCCTGCAGCAGCGCATTCGCTAGGCTGATGTCGGGGTCGAGGCCACTCCCGGATGCGGTGATGGCATCGATCGGAACGGGAGCATCGGGCGGCAAGCCATTTTCCTGCCGGTAGGCCTCTGCACGCTCGCGCAGACTCGTGAGCAGCGTTGCAGTGGTAGGACCGAGGTTGGACGCACCGGAGAAGCGCGGGTCGTAGTCCGCAGCGGAAGGTCGCGGATGAAAGTAGCGCGGATCGCGGAACGCCTGACCGATCAACCGCGAGCCGCGAACCACCCCCGCGTCATCTCGTACGAGGCTCCCTTCCGCCTGAGCGGGGAAGAGGAGACGCGCAACGAGCGTAACCCCGAGCGGATAGATCAGACCGAGCCCGATCGTCATGACGACGACGAAGACGAGTGCCGGTCGAAATTCTCGCACCAGAAGGCGCCCCATACGGACTCCTTACGCAAGGCCAAGCAAGGTGACGAGTACGTCGATGAGCTTGATACCGATGAAGGGCAACAGCACGCCACCGACGCCGTACAGGAGAAGGTGGCGTCGCAAGAGCACCGCTGCCGGAGCCGGACGATACGTAACACCACGGAGCGCAAGCGGTACGAGTGCCGGGATGATGAGGGCATTGAAGATCACGGCAGACAGGATGGCGCTGTGCGGTGTCGCCAACTGCATGAGGTTGAGTCGGTCGAGTTCCGGGTAGGGCGTCGAAAAGAGCGCTGGGATGATCGCGAAATATTTGGCGACATCGTTGGCGATCGAAAATGTCGTGATCGCACCGCGCGTGATCAGGAGCTGCTTCCCGATGACGACGAGGTCGAGCAGTTTGCTCGGGTTGGAATCGAGATCGATGAGATTCGCGGCCTCTTTGGCTGGCGCTGTCCCCGACGCCATCGCTAACGCCACATCGGCTTGCGCGAGTGCTGGGGCATCGTTCGTGCCATCACCGGTCATGGCCACCACATGCCCCTTTGCCTGCTCCTCTCGGATCAAACGAATCTTATCTTCTGGCTTGGCCTCAGCGACGAAGGCATCGACCCCTGCCTCCGCCGCGATGGCGGCTGCGGTGACCGGATTGTCACCGGTCACCATGATCGTCTTGATGCCCATCCGACGCAGCTCGTCGAAGCGTTCCCGCAGACCTGGCTTGATCGTATCCTTCAACTCGACCACCCCGACGACCCGACCATCGATGAGCAACGCGAGTGGGGTACTCCCGCGTTCGGCGATCTGGCGGGCCAGGTGGTGGACTTCTGGTGGGACGGGCTCTGTTGCCTGAGCGACGATGGCATCGACAGCCCCTTTGAGATAGGTGTGACCACCCTGGCGAATACCGCTCACGCGCGTCTCGGCGCTGAACGGAATGATCTCGGCATCTGGCAACAAACCCGGCTCCTTCGGCGCACCGAGCGCTTCGGCGAGCGCGAGGAGACTCCGACCTTCCGGTGTCTCGTCGGCGAGACTCGACTGCCGCGCAGCGATCAGGGCTTCGAGACGCGTCGCGGAACCGACCGGAATGATCTCCGCTGCCAGGCGATTCCCGTACGTGATGGTCCCGGTCTTGTCGAGAATCAGCACATCGACATCACCGGCCGCTTCGACCGCTCGTCCCGAGAGGGCGAGGATATTGAACCGTAACACCCTGTCCATCCCCGCGATGCCGATGGCGGCGAGGAGACCACCGATCGTCGTCGGGATGAGGCAAACGAGCAATGCGACCAGCTCGACGACATTCAGCCGGGCCTGTGCATAGGCCGCGAAGGCCGGCAGCGTCACGACCACGATGAGGAAGATGATCGTGAGAGCCGCCAGCAGGAGGGAAAGAGCCAGTTCGTTCGGTGTTCGGAGACGCCGGGCCCCTTCGACGAGCGCGATCATCTTGTCGAGAAAGGTCTCACCGGGGTTTGCTGTCACGCGAATCTTGAGCCAGTCGCTGACCACTTGGGTGCCGCCGAGCACGGTCGAGCGGATATCGGTGCCAGGCTCCTTGAGCACCGGGGCTGACTCCCCGGTGACAGCCGCTTCGCTGACATAGGCGACCCCCTCGATCACCTCACCATCGGTCGGAATGAACTCTCCCTCCCGGACGAGCACGATGTCACCCTTGCGGAGCTGCGAAGCCGGCACGACCTCTTCGTGGCCGTTGCGGAGGCGTCGAGCCATGAGTTCCGTGCGGGTAGCGCGGAGGGTGTCGGCTCGAGCGCGACTGTTCGCTTCGGCCAGCGCATCAGCGAAGTTCGCGAAGTAGACCGTCAACCAGAGCCAGGCACTGACCTGGAGGGGAAAACCAATGGGCTCACCGCGCAGCGCGCTGACCACAGTTAATATCGTTGTCCAGGCCGCCCCGACTTCCACGACGAACATAACAGGATTGCGCGCCACCAGGCGGGGGTCCAGACGGCGCAACCCCTCGCGGGCGGCCTGCCGGAGGAAGGGAGCAGCCCACCACCGCTGCCCCTGCAGGCGCTGATGGGCCAATGCCTTGAGCACGTCCGTCTCCGGTGGTCGCACGGGAGGAGGTGCGAGCCCCCGGGTCGGATCAGCATCCCGTGCCGGGACTGTCCGGGGAGCTGGCCGGTTCTCCGCCATACCACCCTCCTAGAACAGACGGCCGATGCGGAGCAGGATGTGCTCGATGATCGGCCCGAGAGCCAGCGCCGGGAAGAACGTCAATCCACCGACGATCAACACGACACCAATCAGCGTCAGGACGAAGAGCGGGCTATCGGTCGGTAACGTGCCGAGGCTCGGTGGAACGCGTCGCTTGCGCGCGAGGAGTCCAGCCAGCGCGACGACGAGGAGGAGCAAGGGAAAGCGTCCGACGAACATCGCGACACCGGTCGTCCACAACCAGAACGGCTGGGCGGCGTCGAGGCTGGCAAACGCCGAACCGTTGTTCCCGACCGACGATGCATAGGCATACACGATCTCCGTGAAACCATGCGGTCCCGGATTCCCCACCGCTCGGCGTGCGAGTGGTAGCGCGGCAGCCAGGCCGCTGAAGATCAGAACGGCGAGACTCGCGATAAGGATATAGAGGCCGACCAGCTTCATTTCAGCAGGACCAAGCTTCTTCCCCAAATACTCCGGCGTCCGACCGACCATGAGACCAGCGAGAAACACCGCGGTCAGCACGAAGATGAGCATGCCAGCGAGGCCCGCACCGGCACCGCCGAAGACGACCTCGCCCAGGAGCATATTGACGAGGAGGATCATGCCGGCGAGCGGCAGGTAACTACTGTGCGCGCTGTTGACCGCGCCACAGGCCACTGCGGTCGTGGCGACGGCGAAGAGTACCGAACCTTCGAGGCCGAAGCGGAGCTCCTTCCCTTCCAGGTTTCCGAGGTGGCCAGAACCATCCACCGGTATCGACGTCCAGAGCGGATTGCCAGCCGCTTCGAAGACGTAAGCGCTCAGCAAACCAACGAGGAAAAGGAGCGCCATGGCACCCCAGATCGCCCAACCTTGCCGGCGCGCTCCTACCCAGTCGCCGAACGCGATCGGTAAACTGGCTGGCAATGCAAGGATCGCGAGGACCTCCAGGACATTCGTGAGCGCGGTCGGGTTCTCGAATGGGTGCGCCGAATTTGCTTGAAAGAACCCGCCGCCGTTGGTACCCAACAACTTGATTGCTTCCTGGCTGGCGATCGGCCCCCGAATGATCAGCTGTTGTCCCCCCTCGAGTGTCTGCGCAAGTACGGGTCCGGCAAGTGTCTGTGGGACGCCCTGCCACACCAGGACGATCGCGAAAAGCGCTGCCAGTGGGAACAGGACATACAGTACGGAGCGAGTGAGGTCGACCCAAACGTTCCCGAGCGTCTCGCTACTCTGGCGCGCAAGACCGCGAGCGAGCGCGACCAGGACAACGAGCCCAGTCGCCGCCGAGAGAAAGTTCTGCACCGTGAGTGCAGCCATCTGGCTGAGATCGCTCAGCGTGCGCTCGCCAGCGTAGGCCTGCCAGTTGGTGTTCGTCGCGAAGGAAACGGCGGTGTTCCAGGCGACCAGCGGGGAGACACCAGGAAAGCCTTGCGGGTTGAGCGGAAGCCATCCCTGGAGCCGAAGGATGGCATAGCAAACCAGCAACCCGAGAAGATTCACGAGCAAAAGACCGGTCGCATATTCCTTCCAACCATGTTCGCGCTGCGGATCGACCCCAAGTAGACGATAGGTTCCGGATTCGAGTCGGGTCACGAGTGGAATGTGCGCTGGCGGATCGCCAAAGACACGGGCGAGATAGCTACCGAGCAGGAGACTCATGCCAGCAAGTACGACGAAAAAGAGCGCAAAGAACAGCATTCCACCGATCATGGCAGACACCCGTGCCTCAAAACCGTTCTGGCCACAGGAAAGCGATCACCAGGTAGACAAGTAAGAACGCAGCGAGGAGACCGCTCGCGACGAGCGTCCAGTCGCTCATCGGACACCGCGCTCCCCTCCATCGACGAGGCGGGCGAGGCCGATGAGGAGCAGCCAACTCGAGACGAAGAGACCGATTGTGACACCGACGAGGAGGAGGTCAGAACGCACTGTTCTCTTCCCCTGTGCCGTCGCCCTGGACGAGCCGGAGAAACGCCTCGAGTGGGAATGGCTTCCGCAACACGGCTAATGGTTGAAATTCAGCGATACGCCGCATCGGGAGTGGCCCCCCGGTGATGATCACCACCGGAATCTGGCGCCCGCTGGCCCGGAGGCGGCGGACGACTTCCCAACCCGTCCGACCCGGCAGTTCGAGATCGAGAACGAGCAGGTCTGGTTGCCAACCTCCCATCAGGTCGAGCGCGGCTTCCGCACTCGCTGCGACCTGTACTTCAACGCCTCGGCGCGCGAGATTCCGTGCCAGGATGCGACTCAGTACCGGATCGTCTTCGATCACCAGAACACGGCGGAAAGGGGGTTCCTGCTGTCGTGACGGTTCCTCCATGGCTCCTCTCCCGCACCGCTCCCAGCCTCGTGTGATCCTGCCACAGACGTGCTCACAATGTCCTCAACGAGACACGTCGTCTTGCGCGCACGCGCCCGTGGGGACGAGTCGATAGCCGTAGCCCGGTTCCGTGACGAGGTAAATCGGCTGCTGCGGATCGGGCTCGATCTTCTTCCGCAGCCGTGCGATATAGACGTGGAGGAGATGGTCATCTCCGCGCCAGTCCGGTCCCCAAATCCGTGCCAGTAAGACAGCCGGAGCGAGGACGCGGTTCGGGGCAGCGAGAAACACGCGCAGCAAAGCTGCCTCGGTCGGGGTGAGACGAGCCGACCGGCCCTGAACGGTCACGAGCCCGCTCTCCGCGTCGAAGAAGATATCTCCCACTTGCAAGACGGATGAAGTCCCTGGGGAGCCGCCCGTGCGACGGAGCATCGCGCGAATACGTGCCAGAAGCTCCGCGAGACTGAACGGCTTCGTCAAATAGTCATCCGCACCGAGATCGAGTGCAGCGACCTTGTCGTGTTGCGCATTCCGCACGGAGAGGACCAGAACCGGTGCACTCGAGCGACGGCGAATCTCGTGCAGAAGCGCGAGCCCATCGATATCGGGAAGCCCCAAATCGAGCAGGATCAGATCGGGAGGGCGTTCGTCGAGTACCGCCAGTGCCTCGCTACCGCTGCTGACCGCATCGGCGTCAAAGCCGTGGCGGCGCAACGAAACCTGGAGGACCCGCTGCAGAGCTCGCTCATCATCGATGATCAAGATGCGACGGTGCCCCGTCATCGCGCCTCTGTCACCTCGGCTGGCACCGAACTCGCAACAGGCAAGAGCAGCGTGAACCGAGCACCACCCTCGCGACGGTTTTCAGCGCGGATTTCACCGCCGTGCGCCAACACGAGTTCACGCGCGATCGCCAGCCCCAGTCCTGACCCGGGGCGGTGTCCACCGTCACTCGGGAGCCTTACGAAGGGTTTGAACAAGCGGGGAATCTCCTGGACCGGGATACCTGGCCCTTCATCCTCGATGAGGAGAGCAACCCGCTGTCCCCGCATCGTGGCCCGCACCCGGATCGTCGTACCCGGCGGGCTATATTTCACCGCATTGTCGAGAATGTTCAAGAGCACCTGTTCCATCTTCTCGGGGTCGACGAGAACAGGTGGCAACGACGGGTCCACCTCGACTACGACACGGTGCTGCGCGAGCCGCGCCTTCAAGCGCTGGAGTGCACTGTCCACCAACTCCTGGACGGAGATCGAACGAAGATCGAGCCGGAGTCGCCCGGACTCGATCCGAGAAACGTCCAGGAGACCTTCGACGAGCAGGTCGAGCCGGCGCGCCTCGGCGACGATCGTTTCCAATAATTCCCGCTGTTCTTCGGGCGTCCACTGGACGTCGGGTTGGAGAAGACTCTCGGCCGCTGCCAAGATCGACGCCAGTGGCGTACGCAGATCGTGGGAGACAGCGTTCAGGAGCGCCGTTTTGAGTTCGTTCGTACGGCGAAGAATTTCCGCTTCCATTGCCTTAGCGCGGAGACGCTCTCGCTCGAGCGCAGAAGCCAGTTGCGTCACGATACCGAGCAATAATCGGCTTTCTTCTGGTGTGAACTGCCGTTCCTGCCTGCTGATCAGAACCAACCACCCGAGCCGCTGGTCACCGGCGGACAGGGGGACTTGATAGCGACTGCAGGTCCGTTGCCGGCTCCTGTCCGCCACAGGGCCGATCACACGGACCCAGCGCCCCAGAACCGTCTTTTCACCCGGTAGACTCGCCTCTCGAAGGACTGTGGACACGCCACTCTCGAGCATTCCATCGACGTCCTCGACATCGCCGCTGACCACGCGTAGCGGCTTGTCACCAGGCTGCAGCGACACGAGGAGAATCACCCCATCGACGCTAAAAGCGCGGCGAAGCAGCTCGGCAATCGACTCGAGCGCGCCATTGAAGTCTGGATTCTGGAGATTCCGTACCACCTCGAACAGGAGCGATGCTTCCCACTCGCGACGCATTGCCTCAGCGGCCGTACGGCGGAGGTTCGCAGCCAACTGTCCCGTGACGAGGGCAGTGACGAGGAAGATGAACAGCGACAGCCACTCCGCCGGATCAGCAACCGTAATCGAGTAGCGCGGCTCGACGAACAAATAGTCGAAGGCCAAGAACGCCAAGACAGCTGCGACCACTGCCGGCCCTCGACCACTGAGAACCGCTGTGAGGAGTACGGCAAGAATATACAACATCGAGGCATGCGTATTCGGAACCATTACTCGCAACGCTGCAACGACGGCTGAGGTCAGAGCAGTGCTGGCCAGAGCGATGCCATAGGAAACGAGAGGGGAATCGGTTCGCAGACTTCTCGACAGTTTCATTCTGATCGGCGACTCGGTGCTGCGTGCGTTTCCCATACCTGTTCCACCTGCAGGCATGTTCTCGCTCCAAAGTGTACGCTCCAGACACACACCGCGTGGATCTATCGATGGTCCGCGGAGCGAGCCGCTCCTCTTCGAGCGGATCCACGGCACGCCCGGCGTGACGGCAACCAGCACGCACGTCGTCGTTGGCTGACCGGATCCGCTCGCGCACCGGTCGCGACCGGCGCCCCCGGCATCCCGACCGTTCAGGAATGCCGAACAGGCACCTTGCGTTTCGCACCAATCCCGTCATCATTAGCAATGAAGTCAGTGCAGTCAGACGAAGATCGGGGGAGCGGATGAGCGGCGCATTGCGGTTTCCGAGCCCGTTCGAGGTCGGCACACCACCTGGCGCGGAAGGGTGGGAGCAGCTCTATCCGTACTATCTCCTCTTCAGCGAAGATCGGCGAGCGGAAGAGGAACGCCGCCTCTGGTTCTTCAATGGCATGCACTTTCCCGAGGCGATGACGCCGTTCGACATCATCACCGCCGAGGCCGGGTACCTGGCGATCGGCGAGATGAGCAGCCGCATGTTCTGTATCCCGCCAGCGATGGGGATCGACTTCCGCGTCCTCAACGGCTACGTCTACATCAGCCCCACACCGGTGACCGACCCAGCGCAGATCGAGCAGCGGGCAGCCTGGTTCCAGGAACGCGCTGGCTACTACTACGCCAACTGGCGCACGCTCTACGACGAGTGGAAGCAGAAACTCAGCGCTGAGGTCGAGCGCCTGGTCGCGATCCGCTTCCCGGACCTTCCCGAGGTCGAACCGGCCGAATATGTGTTCCAGCGGCGCGGCTACGGTGCCTCGATGGACAATCTGGCTGCCTACCACGACCTCGTCAACAGCATCTTCCGCGTCTGGCAGATCCATATGGAAATCGTGATGATCGGGTTCGCCGCCTACTTTACGTTTTACGACTTCTGCAAGAAGGCGTTCCCGGAGATTTCCGACCAGCAGGTGACGCGGATGGTCGGCGCGATCGACGTCAGCATGTTCCGCCCGAACGACGAGCTGAAGCGCCTGGCCAAGGTCGCACTCGAACTGGGCGTCCACGACGTCTTCCTCGCCAACGGATCGGGCGAACAGGTCTTCGCCAAGCTGCGAGCGAGCGAAGCCGGACAGCGCTGGCTGGCCGAGTGGGAGAAGAGCGCCGACCCGTGGTTCTACATGAATACCGGCGATGGCTTCCAGCACCACCACCGGGCCTGGATCGACGATCCGACACCGGTGGTCAGCGTGCTGGCCGATTACATCCAGCGGCTGCAGCGCGGCGAGAACCTCGACCGCGATACCGCCTCGCTGCGTGAGGAACGCGATCGGATCACCCAGGGCTACCGCGAACTCCTGGCGACGGACGAGGAAAAGCAGGCGTTCGATCAGATCCTAGCACTCACCCGCGACGTCTACTACTCGATCGAGGACCACAAGTTCTACGTCGAGCACTGGTACCAGAGCCGCTTCTGGAACAAGGTGCGCGAGCTCGGTCGCCTCTTCGTCGCCGGTGGCTTCTTCCAGGACGTCGAAGACATCTTCCTCCTGCACTACACCGAACTCGAACGCGCGCTCATGGACCTCTTGCTCGGCTGGAGCATCGGGACCGTCGCGCGCGGGCCCAAGTACTGGCCGGGCGAGATCGCGCGGCGCAAGCGGATCATGGAGCACTTGCGCGCCTGGGCACCGCCGCCCGCTCTCGGCGTCGTGCCGGAAGTCATCGGTGACCCGGCGATCATCATGCTGTGGGGGATCACGCCGGAGCGCTTGCGCGCCTGGCTCTCGCCCGAGGAAGGGAACGTTCTGCGCGGCTTCGCTGCCGCGCCTGGTGTCGTCGAGGGGCCAGCGCGCGTCGTCCTCAGCATCGAGGAGCTGCAAGAGGTCAAGGACGGGGAAATCTTGGTCTGCTCGGTGACGGAACCCAGCTGGGCACCGGTGCTCGCCCGAGTTCGTGGTATGGTTTCCGACATCGGCGGCGTCATGTCGCACGCGGCGATCGTCGCCCGCGAATACCGGATTCCGGCCGTCCTCGGCACTGGTGTTGCCACCAAGCGGATCCGCACTGGGCAGTTGCTGCGCGTCGACGGTGACAACGGCGTGGTCACGATTCTCGACTGACGACCTCGTCCTGGAGAGGAGTACGGGGAACGATGCGCGACGCACCATTCGTCCTCGATTTCGCTGCACTCAGCGAGCGTGATCGCCCGCTCGTCGGCGGGAAAGCCGCGAGCCTCGGCGCACTCCTCGCTGCCGGGTGCCCGGTCCCGCCGGGCTTCGCCCTCACCACGGCAGCGTACCGATATTTTCTCGAGGCGAACGGCCTGACCGGCCTCTTCCGTCTCGACCACTCCGACGGAGCGAATCTCGACGAGGCCGCCGCCGCGCTGTCGCGGCGCGTCGAGGAGGCGTTCCTGGCTGCCGCCCTACCGGATGACCTCGCCAGCGAGCTCGCTGCGTCCTACGCCCGGCTCGGGCAGCTCGTCGGCAGCGAGGCACCGGTCGTCGCCGTCCGTTCCAGTGCTGCCGACGAGGACAGCCAGACTGCCAGCTTTGCCGGCCAGCACGAGACCTATCTCGGCATTCAGGGCTTCGAGCAACTCGCCCGTGCCGTGCGTCGCTGCTGGGCGAGCGCCTACACCCCGCGAGCGATCGCCTACCGGGTCCACCGTGGACTTTCGCTCGAGGACGCTGCGGTCGGCGTCGCCGTACAGGTTCTCGTCGAGCCGCGGGCAGCGGGTGTGCTCTTCACGCTGAGCCCACGTACCGGTGACCGCTCGCTGGTCGTCATCGAAGGCAGCTGGGGGCTTGGACAAGCGGTCGTCGCCGGCGAGGTGACACCGGACGAATACGTCGTCAGCAAAGTCACGCTCGAAGTCCTGCGCAAGCACGTCAACCCGAAGCCGTTCCGCTATCGCCGTGGTGGGCCAGACGGCTCGCTCGTTCGCGAAGAACTCTCGCCGGAACAGGCCAGCGCACCGTGTCTCGACGATGCGGAAGTCGTCGAGCTGGCCCAGCGGGCCCGCGCGCTGGAGAAGCATTTCGGTTACCCGATCGATGTCGAGTGGGCGATCACCGACGAGCCATCGAAGGGGACGATCTACTTCCTCCAGTGCCGGCCCGAGACCGTGTGGAGCCAGAAGGAACGTCCCGCTGTCACGCTGACCGCCAACAACCCGATCATGGCGATCGCCCAGACACTGGTGCGTCCAGCCGGGAACACGCGGAGCTGAACACGCGGGCAGCGCGGGAATACCCGTGCCGCCCTGCGAAGACCGGCGGCGCTCGCCAGTCGGCGAGCGCCGCTCGTGTCGCCTGGGGCGAGGTCACTGTGGTGACGGCAGTCGCTCGTCCAAGAACTGGACGTGGTAGGCAGCCGCGACGACCTCGGGGTCGTCGGCGAGCTGGCGGTGGAAGGGTACGGTCGTGGCGATTCCCTCGACGACGAGTTCGTCGAGTGCACGGCGGCCGCGAGCGAGCGCTTCGGCACGATCTCGTCCCCAGACGATGAGCTTGCCGATCAGCGAGTCGTAGAAGGGCGGGACTTCGTCGCCCGGGCCGAAGCCGAAGTCACAGCGGACACCCGGTCCGGCCGGTAGCTCCATCCGCTCTATGACGCCGGGCGAGGGGAAGAAGTTCAGCGCTGGATCCTCCGCGTTGATGCGGAATTCGATCGCGTGGCCGTGGAGCGCGATCTCTTCTTGTCGCCACGGGAGCCGCTCACCAGCCGCGATCCGGATCTGTTCTTTGACGATGTCGATACCGGTCACCAGTTCGGTGACGGGGTGCTCGACCTGAATACGCGTGTTCATCTCGAGGAAATAGAACGAGCCGCCGCTATCGACGAGGAACTCGATCGTGCCGGCATTGGTGTAACCAGCGGCACGGGCGAGGCGCACCGCCGCCTCGCAGATCTGGGCACGCAGGCCAGGCGAAAGGGCCGGCGAGGGTGCTTCCTCCCACAGCTTCTGGCGTCGCCGCTGGATCGAGCACTCGCGCTCGAAAAGGTGCAGGACGTTCCCGTGGTGATCGGCGAGAATCTGCACCTCGATATGGCGCGGGCGATCGAGGAATTTCTCCAGGTACAGGGAGCCATCGCCGAAAGCGGCGTGTGCCTCCTGCGCAGCGATCTGGAGCGCCTGCTCGAGTTCCGCGCGGTCGCGGACGACGCGGATCCCGCGACCGCCACCGCCGGCTGCCGCTTTGACCATGATCGGGAAACCGATGCGGTCGACGAAGGCGAGGGCTTCTTCCGGTGTTACCTTGTCGGGCGTACCGGGGACAATCGGTACGCCGGCGGCATCGGCCAGCTTGCGCGCTTCGGCTTTGTCCCCCATGAGCTGGATCGCTTCCGGGCGCGGACCGATGAAGACGATGCCGGCATCCTGGCAGGCACGGGCGAAGTCGGCGTTCTCGGCGAGGAAGCCGTAGCCAGGATGGATCGCCTCGGCGCCCGTCTCGCGAGCGGCAGCGAGGATCGCCTCGATATTCAGGTAGCTACGTGATGCCGCTGCTGGGCCGATACAGCGGGCCTCGTCGGCATAGCGGACGTGCCGCGCCTGGGCATCCGCCTCGGAATAGACAGCGACGGTACGAATTCCGAGTTCGCGGCACGCCCGCATCACGCGGATCGCGATCTCGCCGCGATTGGCCACCAGCACTTTCCGGAACATCGACCCGTCCCTTCGTCTTTGTGCCGCTCGACAATCGGATTTGTACTCGAATACAAAGGTTCACCTCTTGACAGGCGAACCTTCTGGGTCTTAGCATACCCTTGTCGCTCGTCGTTGTCATCGTGCCGAATCCAAAACAGATGAGAGAGCAAAAGGCGAAAGAGAAGTCCGGTTCGGCGACTGGGTTTCCGTTTCCGGTGAGCGAGCGAGGAGAGCCGCGATGAAACCGGCAGCCTTCGCATACGAACGCCCGTCGGGCCTCGAAGAAGCACTCGCGGTCCTCGGTGCACATGGTTCGGATGCGCGCCCGTTGGCCGGTGGGCAGAGTTTGATCCCGATGTTGACCTTGCGCATCGCCCGGCCGAGCCTGCTCGTCGATCTCGGACGGTTGAGCGAACTCGACAGGGTGAGACTGGACGATGGCGTGCTCGAAATCGGGGCGATGACGAGGCAGCGGCGGATCGAGCGGGATACGCTCGTCCGAGAGCACGTCCCGATCCTGGTTGACGCGCTGCGATTCGTCGGGCATCCGTCGATCCGTAACCGCGGCACGATCGGTGGGAGCCTGGCACACGCCGACCCCTCGGCGGAACTCCCGGCCGTCGCACTGGCGCTGGATGCCGAGATCGTCGTGCGGAACAACCAGGGCACGCGCACGATCCCAGCGCGCGACTTCTTCCTCGGTCCCTTCACGACTGCCCTCCGAGACGATGAACTCGTCGTGGCCGTTCGCTTTCCCACACTCCGGGCCGGTACCGGATGGGGGATCGCCGAGATCGCTCGCCGGCATGGCGACTTCGCGCTCGCGGGTGCGGTCGCTGTGCTCGAGTGCGGCAGCGACGGCATGTGTACGCGCGCAGCCGTTGCGCTCTTCGGTGTCGGCACCCGGCCATTGCGTGCGACAGCAAGTGAGCAGGCGCTCGTTGGTCGCCCGCTGAGCACCAACGTGCTGCGTGAAGCAGCCGCCTTGGCTGTCGATGCGATCGACGAGCCGCTCTCCGATGTGCACGGTTCAGCGAGCTACCGGCGGCAGGTCACTCCGGTCGTTGTCCGACGAGCGCTCGAGGCGGCAGCACAACGCGTTTCGGCCTGAGCGAGCGGGAAGGTGAGATCAGCGATGCAGCGGGTAGCGATCACCTTGACCGTGAACGGGCAACCAGTCACCGCCGAAGTCGAGCCCCGCATGACACTGGCCGACTTCCTGCGCGAGCAGTTGGGGCTGACTGGAACGAAACTCGGCTGCGAGCACGGTATCTGCGGAAGCTGCACAGTGCTGTGGGACGGTGTCGCGGTACGCTCGTGCCTCGCGCTGGCTGTCCAAGCCGATGGAGCGACCATTACGACAATCGAAGGACTGGCTGCCGACTCAGCGATGCACCCGGTCCAGCAGGCGTTCTGGGACGAGCATGCGCTCCAATGCGGCTTCTGCACACCCGGCATGGTGCTCACGGCGGTAGCTCTGTTGCAGGAGAACCCAAATCCCAGCGAAGCGGAAATCCGTGAGACCCTGAGCGGCAATCTCTGCCGGTGCACCGGCTATCAGAACATCGTTCGAGCCGTTCGCGTCGCTGCCGAACAGATACAGAGTGGCCGGGGATCCTGAAGAGGGGGGAACGACCATGACACTCCAGCTGTTACCACGCGGCAAATGGGTCGGCGCGCGCGTCAAGCGCGTAGAAGATCCGCGCTTTTTGACCGGAGAAGCACGGTATCTGGCTGACATTCAGATCCCAGGAACCGTGCATGCTGCCTTCGTTCGCTCGCCCTACGGGCATGCGCGGATCCGGAGCATCGATACGAGCGCCGCTAAGGCGCACCCCGGTGTCATCGCCGTGTTCACTGCTGAGGATGTCGCCGCGCTCCCGCCACTGGCGAGCAGCCTGCCGATCGAAGGGCTGGTGCCGACGCCCCAGCCCGTCCTCGCAAAAGACAAAGTGCGTTTCGTCGGCGAGGCAGTTGCGGTCGTTGTCGCGGAAAATCGCTATGTGGCCGAGGACGCTGCCGAACTCGTGCAGGTCGACTACGAGCCGCTACCGGCTGTGACACACGCCGAGCGCGCGATGGCGCCCGATGCGCCGATCCTGCACGAGGATCTCGGCACGAACATCGTGTACCAGAAAGTCACCACGCTCGGTGATGTCGAGGGGGCATTCGCGCAGGCCGATCGCATCTTCCGGCGTCGCTTCCATACGAATCGCTTCGTCGCCTCGCCGATGGAAACGCGGGGATGTCTCTCCGTCTACGAGCGGGCCAGCGGCCAGCTCACGTTCTACTCGTCCACGCAGATGCCCCACATGCTGCGACTCTTTCTCTCGCTCTTCCTCGGAATCCCCGAGCACAAAGTGCGCGTGATCTCGCCAGAGGTGGGTGGCGGTTTCGGGCAGAAGATGACGATTTACCCCGAGGAAGTCGTCATCGCGTATCTCGGCAAGGTTCTCGGGAGACCGGTCAAGTGGGTGGAGGACCGGCGCGAGAATCTCTCCGCTGCAACGCATGCCAAGGAACAAATCGTCGAACTCGAAGCGGCCGTCCGCGCTGACGGCAAGGTTCTGGGGATCAAGGCTCGGCTGATCGGTGACGGCGGCGCGTACTCCTTCAATACCGCGAGCGCCCTGATCGAGCCGCTCGCTGCTGCTGGCATCGTGCCCGGTGTCTACGACATCCCCGCCTACCAGCATGAGGTGATCGCCGTCTGCACGAACAAGGCACCGGTTGGGGCCTTCCGGGCTGTCGGCTGGACGGCGGCACAAACAGCCCGCGAGCTGTTCTTCGACGAGATCGCGCGCGAACTCGGGCTCGATCCCGCTGAGTTCCGGCGCCGCAACCTGATCACGTCGTTCCCGCATACGACGGTGACGGGAATGGTCTACGACAGCGGCAGCTACCGCGAATCGCTCGAGCGAGCGCTGGAACTGGTCGGCTACGAGGAACTCCGGAAGCGGCAGAAGGAGCTCCGCCAGCAAGGACGGTACCTCGGCATCGGTATCAGCCTCTACGTTGAACCGACCGCCTGGGGCTCGGAAATCGCACTCCAAGCGGGTTTCCCGTTCCCTTCGCACGACAATGCGACGGTGACGATCGATCCCACCGGTAAGGTTCGCGTGGCGGTGAGCGTGCACAGCCACGGGCAAGGGCACGAGACGACGCTCGCTCAAGTCGCTGCCCAAATTCTCGGTGTCTCCATCGACGATGTGATCGTCGAGCATGGTGATACCGACCGGGTACCCTGGGGAATGGGCACCTATGCCAGCCGCAGCGCCGTGATCGGTGGCGGGATGGTGGCACTGGCGGCGCAGGAAGTCCGGGAGAAGGTCCTGCGCGTCGCCAGCCGCTTGCTCGAGGTTGCACCAGAAGATCTCGAGATCCAGGACGGGACGATCTTCGTCCGCGGCGCACCCGATCGCTCGCTGAGCATGTTCCAGGTCGCTTTCGCAGCCTACCTGGACGGTCGTGTTCGGGCCGAAGGCGAAGAGCCGCTGCTTTCGGCAACCAAGTTCTACGATCCGCGAGCGACCTACTCGAACGGCTGCATCGTCACCGTCTGCGAAGTCGACGGCGAAACCGGGCTGGTCCGGCTCGACAAGATCGTCGCGGTCGAGGACTGCGGCACGATGCTGAACCCGATGATCGTCGAAGGGCAAGTGATGGGCGCGATCGCCCAGGGGATCGGCGGTGCGCTGTACGAAGCGATGGTCTATGACGAGAACGGGCAACTCTTGACGGACACGTTCGCCACCTATGCCCTGCCGACCGCGACGGAGATACCCGAGCTGGTCATCGACCACCTGGAGACCCCCTCACCGGTGACGATCGGCGGGATCAAGGGGATCGGCGAGGGTGGTCTCTTGGCGACGCCTGCGTCGGTTGCCGGGGCGGTGCTCGATGCGATCTGGCCAGCTGGCCGCCGGATCGAGCAGCTGCCCTTGACACCGGAGCGGGTACTGAGCGCGCTGCAGGCAGAGCGCGAAGGATGAGAGGAGGTTCAACGATTCGCAGAGCCCTGAGACAGTCGGCATGGGATGGATGGGACGGTTCCGTTCCCCGGCTCCCCGCCGGGGAACGGCGTGCCCGCGATCGAAGGTATCGGTGATGCAGCGAGGAGGGGATGCGATGAACCGATCGACACGTCTGACACGACGGACAATCCTGCGTGGGCTCGTACTCGGTGGTGCAGCCACAGCGGCCGGCAGTCTCCTCGCCGCCTGCGGTGGTGGTGCAACCCCGACTCCGGCAGCCAGCGGCGCGCAGCCGACGACAGCGCCAGCAGCCTCACCGACGAGCGCTCCGGCAGCTGCGACACCGACGGCAGCGGCCGCAGCCTCGCCCACGGCTGCGGAAGAACTCTGGGAGGTCGTCGCGTACTACGGGACGTACGATGTTTCGACCAAGCAGCCTGGCCGGCCGGCGACGAGCCTCGAAGGGCCGAAATACGAGAAGTGGACCCGACCGACACCGAAAAAGCCGTACATGATCGGCGTATCGTTCCCGCACCTCAAGGATCCGTACTGGCTCGCTGTCGACTACGGCATCGTCGACGAGGCACAGATTTTGGGTGTCGGAATCGAGCTGGTAGCCGCACAGGGCTACAACGACCTCACAGGACAGATCAACCAGGTCGAGAATTTGGCCAATCGGGCCGATATCGAAGGGATCATCCTGGCAGCAATCAGCTATGCCTCGCAAGATCAGTTGGTTACCGATATCGTCAAAAACAAGAAGAAGCCAGTCATCGAGGTGATCAACGATATTCAGGCGCCGGACATCATGGCCAAGGCGCTGGTGTCCTTCTTCGACATGGGCTACGCAGCAGGCCAATTCGTCGCCGAGGATTCGGGCGGACAAGACGTCACCGTCGTCTTCTTGCCGGGTCCGGCAGGTTCCGGCTGGGCACCGGATACCGTCGACGGCTTCAAGGCAGCCGTCGAGGAGAAGGGACCGGGCAAAGTGCAGATTCTCGATGTCAAGTGGGGCGACACCGGCAAGGACGTCCAGGTCTCGCTCATCGAGGATGCGCTCAACGCCTATCCTGACGTCACCTATCTGGTCGGGAACGCCGTGGCAGCGGACGCAGCACCGGATATCCTCGCCAATCGGTCGAAGAAGCCGAAGGTCGTCTCGACCTACATCATCCCACCACTGTACGACAAGATCGCCGAAGGCAAAGTTGCCGCTGCTCCCACTGACTTCACTGCGCTCCAGGGCCGCATGGCAGTGGACATGATGGTGCGCATTCTCAATGGTGAAAAGCCGGGCGTCGACTTCCCGTTCCGGGCCGGGCCGATCATCAAAGTCGTGACGCCACAAAACTACAAGGACTTCAAGTACGAGGACATGTTCGGTCCGCGTGACTTCCGCCCGGTCTTCTCGGTCAAGCCGAAGTCGTGACGGACTCGGGAAATGACGGCACTACTCCGGGCCCATGAGATCAGCAAGCGGTTCCCCGGCGTCCTCGCGCTCGATCGCGTCTCGTTCGCACTCCAGGCCGGCGAGGTGCATGCGCTGGTCGGCGAGAACGGAGCGGGGAAATCGACGCTGGTCAACATCTTCGCTGGCTCGCTGCGACCCGACAGCGGCACGATCGAACTCGAGGGGCGACCGGTGCAGATCCGGTCGCCCCACCATGCCCAACAGCTCGGTATCCGGGCCGTTTTCCAGCAACTGAGCCTCGTCCCTGCTTTGACAGTGGCGGAGAACATCTTTCTCGGGCGCGAACTCACCGCACCGCTGGTACTCCGCAAACCGACGATGCAAGCGCAGAGCCTAGCACGCCTAGGACTCTTCGACGCCGGCATCGCGCCGACAACACGGGTACGCGACCTCCCGGTACCGCAGCGCTATCTCGTCGAGATCGCGAAGGCGACACTCGAGCAGCCGAAGGTACTTATCCTCGACGAGCCAACCGCTTCCTTGACTGACCGCGAGACCCAGGTTCTGTTCGGTCTCGTCCGGGAACTGCGCGACCGTGGTGTCGGCATCATCTGGATCACGCACCGGCTCGAAGAGCTGTACCAGATCGCCGACCGGGTGACGGTTATGCGGGATGGTCGGCACGTGGCAACCGTACCGGTGAGCGACACGACGACCGAGCGACTCATCACGTTGATGACTGGTCGCGAATACGAACAGATTTATCCGGCACTCCGACCGGTCGCAACTGACGCACCAGTAGCGCTCGAGGTGCGCGATCTGCGCACCGCGCATGGCCTCCGCAACGTCAGCTTCTCGCTGCGCGCGGGGGAGATCCTCGGTGTCGGCGGACTCATCGGTTCGGGGAAGAACCTGCTCGGGCGAGCGCTCGTCGGCCTCGAGAGTGCGACAGCCGGAGAGATCCGGCTCGGCGGGTCTGTGATCGCTCTCGACACCGTGACCCCGCACCGGATGCTGCAGCGTGGACTCATGTACTTCCCAGCCGATCGCCGCAACGAGGGGCTCCTCACCAACCGTCCGGTCCTCGAGAACATGACGATCGCTGCCCTGGAGCGCTTCGCGATGCTCGGGGCGCTGCTCGACAAACCGCGCGAGCGCCGGACCGTGCTGGACTTCATCCAGCGCCTGACGATTTCTCCACCGAATCCGGACATGCGCGTCCGCAATCTCTCGGGTGGTAACCAACAGAAAGTCGCCCTCGCACGCGGGCTGATCCGGGAGACGCGTGTCTTCGTGCTGGACGAGCCGACGCAGGGTATCGACATCGGTGCGAAAATCGCGATCTACGAACTCCTGCACGAACTGGCTCATCAGGGCGCAGCGATTCTCTTTATCACTTCTGACATGCTGGAACTCCTGCATGTCTGTCACCGCATCGCGGTGATGTTCCAAGGGGAACTCGTCGCGCTCCTGACACACGAAGAAGCGACGGAAGAGCGGTTACTGCAGTACTACTTCGGGCACCTGCGAGAGGAGGTCGGACGAACCGGTGTCGACGCCGCGTGAAGTGACAACAGGACGATTCGCACCGGCAGGGCGCTTGGTTCGGATCCGCGGAGTCGTCGAGCAACTCGGACTCTTGCCGGTTCTGCTCATCTTGCTTCTCCTCTTCTTCTCGATCGCCTCACCGAACTTCTTTACACGAACCAATCTGTCGACGATCCTGACCCAAGCACTGTTCCTTATCATCGTGTCGGTCGCCCAGACGCTCGTACTGCTGACAGGCGGCTTCGACCTTTCCATGGGATCGTCGATCGCGCTCGTGAGCATCGTCGTCGGCTTACAACTTCTCGACCATCCCGACGCGCCAGCGACTGGACTCCTGATCGCGACGGTAGTCGCGATCGCGGTGGCGACCGGGATCGGTGCCCTCAACGGACTGTTCGTCTCGCTGTTCCGCGTGCCACCCTTCATCGTCACACTGGCCATGATGACCGCTGTGTCCGGCCTCGCTCTCAAAATCTCGGGTGGCGTGCCGGTGTTCGGACTACCTGGGTATTTCTCGAACACACTGTATGTCGGGAAGGTGCTCGGTATTCCCGTACCGTGGCTCGTGACAATTCTCGTCCTGGCGATCATGTACCTCGTCCTGCACTGGACGCGCTTCGGTCGGTACTGGTACGCGATCGGGAGCAACGCCGAGGCAGCTCGGCTCTCGGGTATCTCGGTCCGGCTGTACCTGTTCCTGGCGTACACGATTGCCGGTGTGCTGGTGGGAATCACTGGGCTTCTTTTGACAGCACGAGTCGGATCGGGTGAACCAACGCTTGGCGCCAATTTCCCACTGGAATCGATTGCTGCCGCAGTGCTCGGCGGTGTGTCGATTCGTGGTGGGGAGGGAAATCTCTTCGGAGCCGCCCTCGGTGCCATCTTCCTGGTCATGTTGCGGAACGGCATGGACATCATGGGGGTGAGCACTTACACACAGATGATCATCACTGGTGGGTTACTGGTTCTCGCAGTGATCATCGATAACTGGGTACATCGCGAGCGGTAAAGGGAAGGAGGAGGTCGCATGGCTGAGCACACGATCAAATCACCGTTGCCAGGGATTTTCTACCGTCGCCCGAGCCCGGACGCGGAACCGTTCGTCAAGGAGGGTGACACGATTGCACCCGGAACCGTGATCGGCCTCGTCGGGGTGATGAAGACGTTCCACCAGATCACCTCCGATGTCGGCGGAAAGGTCGTGCGGTTCCTAGTAGAGAACGAGGAAGCGATCCGTCCTGGCCAGCCGATCGCCGTCGTCAGCGACGAGGCGTGAGTTCCGGGAGACCAACGGAAGGAGCATGCAGTCATGACCGAACGCGCGGCGCAACCCTCGAGAGTGATTCTCGCCAGCTACCCGGAACGGAACGGACGGCCGAGCGTCATCTACCGCAACGCCGGTGACAGTTTCCTTCTCGTCGAGTTCGGCGAGATGGTCTTCGACCTCACCATGAGCTTCCGCGTGCTCGGCCTCGACGATGCGATCAAGCGCAATCGACCAGCGGGGTTGATCGAGACGATCCCGGCCTTGCGGAGCATTCTGATCAATTACGACTGCCGCCAGATCTCGGTCCGGGACCTCATCGACTTCGTCGAGGACCAGTACGAGCATCTGCCTCCCTTCGAAAACCTCGTCGTGCCGAGCCGGATCGTCGAACTCCCGATCGCTTTCGACGACAAGTGGACGCGCGAGGCGATCGCCCGGTACGTGCAGTACCAGCGAGCCGACGCTCCGAACGTCATCGACGGCACGAACTCCAAGTACGCGGCCATGTACAACGGGCTCCGTGACGAGGAGGAATTCTTCAGCTACATCATGGCGACCGACTGGTGGAACGCCGCACTCGGCTTCTTCCCGGGTCTCCCCTTCGCCTACCCGCTCGACCCACGGTACGCGGTCGTCCTTCCCAAGTACAACCCGACACGTCACTGGACACCAGCTGGTACGGTCGGCATCGCTGGGCCATGTCTTGCGATCTATCCCGTCGAGTCAGCCGGTGGATACCAGATCTTCGGCCATACTGTCCCCATTTATGACCCGCAGCAGCGGAACCCGGCTTTCCGCGAAAGCCCAGTTCTCCTGCGTCCAGGTGACCGGTTGCGCTTCCGTCCACGGGTGACCGACGAGGAACTCGAGGCAATGATCCAAGCGGTCTACGACGGCACGTACCAGTACCAGATCGACGAGACAGCGACCTTCGATGTCGGCGCTTATCTCCGCTTCCTCAAGGAAGTGGAGCCCGAAGCGGAGGCGTTCCGGCGTCGTCAGGCCGAGGCAGCAGCGCGCGTTCCGGTTCCGTGATGCACACCAGAACGTAGGGAAGGTTGGTGTGACCATGCTCGAGGTACGCAACGGCGGGTTCGAAACGACGGTGCAGGACTATCCAGGCCGGATCGGGATGTTGTCGCTGGGGTTCGCCCCGGCAGGGCCGATGGACGATTACGCCTTCCGCTTCGCGAATGTACTCGTCGGGAATCCACCCGGCGCAGCTGGCCTGGAGATCACCGCCGGCGGACTCGTCGTCGCATTTCACGACGAGCGAGCCATCGCCGTCTGCGGCGCCGACATGGGTGCCCGACTCAACGGACAGCCGATCGAACTCTGGCGCAGTTACCTGGTGCGAGCCGGTGATGTTCTGGAGTTCGACTATCTCCAGGGGCCGGGATTCCGCACCTATCTCGCCGTGAGCGGTGGGATCGATGTCCCGCCCGTCCTCGCCAGTCGATCGACCTATCTCCCGGGGTCGATCGGCGGTCTCGAGGGACGCAAGCTGCGGGAGGGTGATCGCTTACCGCTCGGTGAGCCGACTACCAACCCAGCTCAGGCAGCCGGTCGGAGAGTTCCGGCCTCGCTCGTGCCGACCTACCCGGGCTACAACGAGGTGTGGGAAGTCGAAGCGACGCGTGGCCCGCAGGCCGATCCCGATTACATGACGGCCGAGGACATGGCGTTCTTCTTCTCGCACCAGTGGAAACTCGATGCCGCGTCGAACCGTACCGGTTACCGGCTGGATATTCACAAGTGGCAATGGGCTCGGACCTCCGGCGGGGCCGGCGGCGGACACCCGTCGAATATTCTCGACAACGGTTACCCAGTCGGTGCCGTGAACGTCTGCGGCGACCAGCCGATCATTCTCTGCATCGATGGGCCAACGCTGGGCGGTTTCATCTGCAACGCTGTGGTCGCGAAGGCCGCGATGTGGAAGCTGGGCCAGATGGTTCCCGGCTGGAGTTACATCCGCTTCAAGGAAGTCACGCTCGACGAGGCGATCGCGCTGGTGAAGAAGCAGGACGAGACGATCCACGAGAGCAACCTCGAGAGGAGCTGATCCATGGCCCGCGTCATCGACATCAACTGCGACATGGGCGAAAGCTTCGGCCGTTGGACACTCGGCAACGACGCGGCACTGATGCCGTACATCACCTCGGCGAACATCGCCTGCGGCTGGCATGCCGGCGATCCGGCCGTGATGCGCCAGACGGTCGAACTCGCCGTCGCACACGGTGTCGGAATCGGTGCGCACGTCGGTTTTCCCGACCTGCTGGGTTTCGGTCGCCGACGCATCGACGTCACCCCACAGGAGGTTTATGACTATACTTTGTACCAGGCCGGAGCACTGCAAGCCTTCGCCCATGCAGCTGGCTCGCGGCTCCAGCACGTGAAGCCACATGGAGCGTTCTACGTCATGTGCTCGCAGAACGAGGAACTCTGCGAAGCGCTCTGTCGAGCGATCAAGGCGCTCGGTAATGGAATCGCGCTCGTGATGATGGGCGACATCGCTCCGCGGGTCGCTGCTGCGGTCGGCATACCGATGGCACGTGAGGGTTACATCGACCTGAACTACAACCGCCAGGGTCAGCTGGTGCTCGAGCGCCGCAAGCAGGCCTGGGATCCGGACGAGGTCGCTCGACGTGCGCTGGAACTCGTGCTGCATAATCGGATTCCGACGGTCGAGGGTGAAACGCTTCATGCCGAGGTCGAGACGATCTGTATCCATGGTGACGCGCCGAACGCGCCAGAAATCGCCCAGCGCGTACGGCAACGCCTCGAGGAGGCCGGCGTGACTGTGCGACCACTGGGATCCGGCCTGCCCGCCTCGTCATAGGCTCCACGCGTATGTTATGCCGGAGGATTTTTGGGAAGGGGGTAATAGATGGCCTCGGTCGTGCTGGTGGATGCAGCTGTTCCGCGTCCCTGGCGAGCGACGACGGCAGCCCGGCTGGCAACGAACATCGCGCTCATCGTCGCTGGAAGTGTGCTCACGGCGCTCGCCGCGCGGATCGCTATCCCGTTGCCGTTCAGCCCGGTCCCGATCACCGGGCAGACCTTTGCCGTCCTGCTGGTCGGTGCAGCGCTCGGCAGCCGGCGCGGCGCTGCCAGCATGGCACTCTACGTCGCTGAAGGCCTCGCCGGATTGCCGGTCTTCGCCGGTGGTACCGCTGGACCGAGCGTGCTGCTCGGCCCGACCGGCGGGTACCTCATCGGCTTCATCGCCGCTGCCTTCGTCACCGGCTGGTTCGCCGAACGCGGTTGGGATCGCCGCCCGTTGACGACCGCGCTGGCGATGGTGCTCGGGAACGTCGTGATCTATCTCTTCGGCGTCTCCTGGCTCAGCGTGTTCGTCGGTGTCGCGAAGGCACCGCTCCTTGGCATGATTCCCTTCTTGCCGGGCGACCTCCTCAAGATCGTGCTCGCCACGATCGCCCTGCCCGGAGCTTGGTGGATCCTGCGCCGCACCGGTCTGGGTGAGACCACACTCCGCTAGTGCGGCACGAAAACACCCGCGACCGCTTGCTGGCCGGCCCCACAGTGGGGCCGGCCAGCCGTTTCTCCAGCCCACGGTATGCGCCGAGTTCGTACTATGAGACAGCGCCTCTCGAGGAGGATTCACGCCCGTCAGGGGGACGGCTCGGTGGGGGCAACCGCATGCCAGCGACGGAGCGCTGGCCCGAGCCGCTGGAATGCCTCAGCGATCACCTGCCGCTCGGCCTCGTCGAATGAAGCAGGGTCGGTCTTCTCCAGCAGCTGGCGTAACCGCTCGAGCACGGTGACCAGTTCGAGCGCTGGCGTTCGCGTGCGTCGCGCTGCCGGGGCACGCGGCGACGGTTGCCGAGGAGGACGGACGAGCGAGCGCAGCTGATCAACGAGTTCGTCTGGTGCCAGCTCTGCGAGTTCCGGTCGTTCGCGGAGCGCACGTGCCAGCCGTTCGATCTCGGCCTGGGCGAGTCGCTCGCGCTCGATCAGCTCAGCCAGCGCGATCTGCACCGGTTCGGGCAAGCCCTGCAGCGGCCGCGTTTGCTTCTCCGAGAGTCGTCCAGCCCGGATCGCCTGCTGGATCGGTTCGGGCAGCTTCTCGGTGGCGAGGAGCTGGAACAGCCGGCTCCGCTTGATTCCAACCGCTTCGGCGACCTGCTCCCACGGCACGTCGCCGAGCTGTTGCTTGAGACGGCGCAATGCGGCAGCACGGTCGAGCGCATTCAGGTCCTCGCGGAGGATGTTCTCCATGAGCTGGTGGACGAGCCGCTGCTCGTCGCTCACCTCCCGGACGATAGCCGGGATGCTGGTGAGGCCAGCCAGCTGGGCAGCCCGCCAGCGCCGCTCCCCGTGGATGATGACGTAGCGGTCACGCGTCGCGTCATACCGTACCGCGATCGGTTGCAGCACTCCCTGGAGCCGGATCGAGGCAGCCAGCTCTTCCAGGCGTTCCGGATCGAAGGTGCGCCGCGGTTGCTCGGGATCCGGTTCGATCCGGTCGAGCGCGATTTCGCGGGCCTCGGCCAGCTCCCGTGTCCCGCGCGCCTGCGGAGAGGTATCGGCCAGGAGATCCTCGACCGTGAAACGGCGACGTCGGGTGGTGGTCCGGGCACCGGACAGCTCAGACACGGCTCGTGCTCCCGACCATCTCGGCGATGACAGCCGCAGCTTGACGGTACGCCGCAGCCAGCGGCGACCGCGGCTGGTACTGCAGGATCGAGGTGTGTTCTGCCACCGCTTCGGCACCTTTGACGGAAAGCGGAATGCTCGGCAAGAGCGGGAGATCGGGGAAGCGCTCGCGCAGCGTCGCCAGCATGTCGGCAACCAACCGCGAGGAATGATGCACCTTGGTCGGCAGGAAGCCGAGCACGGTGAGGCGCGGGTTGAGCCGGCGTACTCGATTCACCGTCTCGAAGAGACGCCGCAGCACCATCAACGAGAGCGGGTGCGGCTCGATCGGGATGACCAGCGCCGTGGCCGCAACCAGGATGTTGACGCTCAGGATATTGAGCGCCGGTGGACTATCGATCAGGACATAGTCGTACGGCAAGGGCTCGGCCGCAGCGAGCGAATGGGCCAGCCGCCGCTCCCGTTCGAGCGCGTTCAGGAGTTCCAGCTCGGCAGCAGCCAGATCTGGATGGCTGGGGACGAGATCGAACCCCTCGATCCGCGTCGCCACGATGACCTCGCTGAGAGGCAAAGGATCTTCGACGAGCAGGTCGTAGACCGAGACCTCCAGGCGCGCGATATCGATCCCGAGCGCCATCGTCAGGCTAGCTTGCGGATCGAGGTCGAGCGCGAGCACACGGTGTCCACGCTCGGCGAGGGCGGCTCCGACGTTGAGCGTGCTGGTCGTCTTAGCGGTCCCGCCCTTTTGGTTGAAGAACGCGATCACTGGCGTCACGACCGGCTCCCGCTGTACGGACACCCGCAGAGGAAGGCTACCAGAGGTCATCGTCGGTGTCCAGGAGCGCGGGACGATTCCCACCCCAGTGTTTCCCCGGACACGGCAGTCGGGCAGCGCGGTGTCCCGCTCCGTGGGGACAACCAGTCGCCAGCGGCACCGCTCCAGCCCCGTGTTCGCCTCGAACCCGGCCCCAGGGCAGAGGCACACTGAGCCCAGCGAGCGACACCGGGTGCTGCCCGACGCGTACCTTCCGATGCTGAAGGGAGGGTACATGCTGTCCACTAGAACTACTCGCCCACCGCTGATCCGCGGCAGGCTGACGCGTGCCTCACCCACCTGGGCCGAGAGAACGGGCAAGCTCCTGTTCCCGCGCCCGCGGCGCGGCTGAGCGAGGCGTGCCTCGCCCCTACAGAGCGTGGTCAATGAGGGACGGTCACCTGCGCATCGCCCACCTGCGGCCGAGAGACCACCGCCGTCCCTGTCGGCGTCACGCGTGCCTGACCCATCCGGCCCGCCAGGGCCGGGAATCCGGTCAGCGCCCCGCGACACGCAGCCCATGCTCGGCAGCCGTGCGGCCACCCTCACCCCCAGCCCCCTCTCCCGCACCGTGCGGGAGAGGGGGCGGCGAGCGCCAGCGAGCCGGGGGTGAGGGGTGTCGTACCGGTACGCAACAACGACGGTCGCCTGCTGATCGCCCACCGGCCTCCATTGACCACCGGCATCTCTGTAGGGGTCACGCGTGCGTGCCCCAGTCGGGCCATCAGGCCCGGGGACGAACCACGTACCCGCGCCTTCCGCAGCGGACGGGCGCAACACGCCGCGCCTCTACGGAAACAGGGACGTGACCTGTTGGCGACGGTCGCCACCGGATCGTCCACTGGCACTCTTGAGGCAACGTTCGCCTCCGGTAGGGGTCAGGCACGCCTGATCCGTCCGACCCGCCAGGGTCGGGAAACCGACCATGTTCCCGCGCCATGCGGCGCGGCTGGGCGACGCACGCGTCGCCCCTACAGGGCCAACGACGCGCGGTAGGTCGCCTACGGTCGCCTGCGCGTAGACCCGCTGTGACGACCGCTCCCGGCCGATCGTGTAGGGGTCACGCGTGCGTGACCCAGCCAGGCCACCGGCCCGGGAACCAGTCAGCGCCGTACCACGAACCACGACGGGGGCAGCCTGTCGCGCCCCCACGATGGAATAGCCTCTGGAACCCGTTCACCGATGATCACCGGAACTTCGTCGACCAGTGACCCGCAGCGCGCGTTCGCACCACTGTACGGGGTCACGCATGCATGACCCGATCGGGCCGGGCGCGCGGGATCGGCCCAGTCGGGCCGAAGCACACGCGCTGTTCTCGCACCGCGAGCCCGGCTGTGTGCAGTCTGCTGCGCCCAAACTCGGACGACAGCTCACCCGCCTGCAGCCGCCGACGCACCGCCGCCGCACTCGAGGTGCGCGAACGCTGCGTTCACGAAGGCAGCCAGCGCTACCAGGAGGAAGAGGATCAGCACGACGAGCAACACCAGCACCAGCCGCCGGATCCAGACGACCTCCCAGGGTGTCTGCGGCAGTGGACGGCTGCTCATGAGGCACCTCCGATGGGGATCAGTTGCCGTTGGTGAGGATACGAAACATCGGCTCACCAGGCAACGACGAGGGTGCCTGATCGACTCGATCAGGCACCCTGAAGCCTCCGAACTTTCAGCTGGCCAGCCCGTTTCGCATTATGGCGTGGGTACTGGCGTCAGCGGCACCGGTGGCGTGAGCACGAACTCGATCGGAGCCGTTTCCACTTCACCCGGCAGGGAGAATAGGAAACGCACGACGATGGCCAGGACGAGCAGGAGCAGAACGAGCACGATGAGGCGCGTCAGTAATCTGACCCACGCGTCGAGACGCTCAACCATCACTGGTTACCCCCCGATCTCAATTGATCGCACCGGTGGCAGTCCAGGAACCGCTGCCGTATGCCCAGATTTCCACCCATGGGTACCGGTACCACGCGCAGCCGACGGTCGGGAAATACTGGCAGAATGCGCCCTGCCGGTAGGCCCGCACATACGACTGACCGTTGCCTCCTAACACGGAATAGCTCACCTCGCCGGCATACTGCCAAAACGGATCGTCTAAATAGACCTCGGGCCAGCTGGAAAAGTACGTGATAACCGTGCCGTTATAACAATATTGAAGCCAGTGCGTATACCTCCACAATAAGGCACCCACAAATGTCGAACGCGCGGTCACTGTGTATCCGACAGTCCGGCACGACGCTGTTACCGGGGCAGTCAGTTCACTTCGGCCCTCGACCACGCTCGTCTCGATGTTGACGTGCCGGTACAGTTCCATCACTGCCCGCTGCTGTGCCGGCGTCAACGCGCGCCAGGCAGCGACGAAATCCGGTGCCGTCACGAGCTACTGCCGGATCGCGACGGCCTCGGCGAGCGAGACCTCGTCTCCCTTCGCGCTGACGGCGAGCGGGAGCACCGTGAACAGGACGAGCGCTGCAAGAATAGCGGCCAGTCGATGCCACGGTCGACGCATCGCACACCTCCCGTTCTCGCGGTCGACACAGGTGGGGCACCCCAACCGACAGAGTATCAGAGAGAGAGATGTCAAGCGTTCGCTCGGTCAGCGCCGTGCCGGTCCGACCCGGCTTCCTCCGTCCGGGTCGGAGTGCCACGGCGTGTGCCCGCCGTGCGAGCAGTATCGTGCGCGTTACGGAGTATCGCTGCGCCAACGAGCCTGTCGGTCGATCGGGGCACCACGCCCAACTCTCGCCCGCTCGCCTGCGTCACACCTCCAGGCGTACGGTGGCCGCACGCCTCCAAGCGGCGAGCCGAACTGTGCGAAGGCCGCCTCGAGCCGCGTGTCGTGCCGGTGCAGCCTTCGGCACCTCACGACGTACCGGCAGCGCGCATCGTGTCCCGGAGGGAAGGCTGCTCCGGTGCGGAGCGAGCATGCAGACTACGGTACGAGAGCGATCCGGCTCTCGACCGTACCGGCCCGCAACCGCTCGACCCAGGTGAGGATCTCCTCGAGGGGGTAGGTTTCGACCCGTGGGCGAATGATGCCGCGGGCGATGAGGTCGAGCACGGTCGCCAGCTCCTCGCGGGTTCCCCAGGCCGAGCCGAGGATGGCGACTTCGTTCCGTGCAGCCGGCGAGATGCGGAGTGTCCCAGCCGTACTCGCCAGGCCGACGAGGACGATGCGTCCGCCCCGTGCGACCAGATCCTGCGCCAGGAGGAGCGTCTGGCCGGTACCGACGAGATCGACCACGAGATCGATCGGCCGATCGAGCAGCGCCACGCCGGACCGAACCTCATCTGGACCGAGCACGACGTCGGCACCGAGGTCACGGGCGAGGGCGCGCTTGCGGGCATCCTTGTCCAGCGCGAGCACGACCGCACCGAAGGCTTTGGCGATCTGCACGGCGTTCTGGCCGAGTCCGCCGACCCCAATGAGCGCGACCCCCTCGCCCGGCCGCAGGCGACCGACGGTGAGGAGCGCGTGGTAGCCCGTCAGCACGGCATCGGTCGCGACCGCCGCCTCGGCAGCGGTGACACAGTCCGGCACCGGCACGAGCGCCCGTGCCGGGACGACGACGAAATCGGCGTAGCCGCCGTCGCGCCGGCGACCGATCGTCTGGCCGCTGGTACACAGGTTGTCGCGGCCACTCCGGCAGTAGCGGCACGCTCCGCAGCCGATCGCACCGAAGACAGCGTACCGCTGCCCGAACTCGACACCGGTGACACCGGGGCCAAGTGCAGCGACCTCGCCGCAGATCTCGTGCCCGAGCGTGAGCGGCGCGGGAATCGGATAGCCCCCGAGTTCGTCGAAGATGATGTGGAGGTCGGAATGGCAAAGCCCACAGGCCCGCACCCGAAGGGGCACTTCCTGCAGGCCGGAGTCCGGCCATGGGATCTTTTCCAAACGAACCTCACCGGGTGCAACCAACCGCGCTGCGAGCATGAGCTGATCGTCCACTCGAACCATAACTTTTGTTCAGCATATCCTCCCGTCACACTCGTGCACCGGACCACTGACGCATCCATACGCCGGTGCACCGGAGCACATCGCTCGCGACTCGGCCGAGTCTACGGTTCGGTAACGAGACGATCCGCCGGCTCACTGAATAAAGCCAGCGAGCACGATCACCAGCGCCGCGACCGTCAAGACCAGGTTGACCACGAGGATAATCCGGATCTGGCCAACCTGCCCGGCGAGCGTTCCGACCGTACCGCGGATCTCGTTGCGCATCTCAGTCAACTCCCGGCTCGCCCGGGTCAACTGCTCGCTGCTTTCCTGTAACGCTCTCACCGCATCATCGATCACCTTCTGAGCAGCATCGCTTGATCGATCGAGCGCGCTGCGACTTTCCTCGAGTACCGTGCGCAACTGCGAGAGTTCCGTGGCGATCCGCCCGAGCCGGTCGCTCGCGGCGTCCAGCGCGGTGCGAGCGTGCTGCGCCTCTTCGCTAGCCTGACGATTACGGGCCATCTCATCGGCGAGCTGGCGGATCGCTGCCTCAGCCCGGAGCACGAGTTCGCGCTGGTGATCCGATCCGATGGTCATCTGTCCCTCCCCACTCGCTAGTGACAGCGATGGTCATGCATTGGAGTGCATCGCCGCTGACGCTGCGTCACGGGAAACCACGTTGGCCACATCCTCGATGAGCACAACGAGCGCCGCGAGGAGCGCTTCACCACCAGTCGGCGCCCGGCGATACACCTCGCGGGCGAACGCCGGCGTGGGGTGCGCGGTCAGGAGCGCACAAAGCACCCGATCCCACATCTCCGCTGATGTGTCCTCCGCCTGGAAGAGTTCCAGAACAGCCATCGCCAGCCTTTCCCGATCGATCGCTGGATAATCCCGGGCGAGCCTCGTGAACGCCTCCTGCAAGGTGCGACTGGTGCCGCCCCGTGACAGATCGATCAGGCCACTCAAGAGGAGAAGTCCAGGATGGTAGGGACGCTCTTCGAGCTGGCGGCGCACCGCACCAGCGAGGCGTGGGAGGGAGTCGGGCGAGCGCGCCGCGCGGAACAAAGCGAGCCACTGTTCAGGGTCGTCCTCCGGGAGCACTCGCACCGGCTCGGTATATTCCGACTCCTCCAAGTACCGAAGCAGTTCCTGTCGGAGATCGGCTCGGCCCGCGACCACGGCCCGCGCGACTTCCAGCATCTGACGGAGAGCAGCCCGTCTTCGCGCCTCGATCGTGTCGTACACGAAGTCGACAGCACGGCGACCAAGTGCAGCTGGCAACTCGCCCGGATCAGCCGGCAGATCGTGCAGATACCTCCGCGCTTGGCCTTCGGTCGTATAGCGAAGAAGGTATGCCCGGAAGGTCGCGATGAGGTCCTCGGGAGGACGATCGGACAGGGTTACCTGAAAGACTCGCCGTTCCCAGTCCTTCTGGTAATCCCGAATCGCCCCGACGACGAGCAAGCGAAAGAGTGCGCGCTCAAGCTCGGTCACTGCGTCGTCTGGACGATCAATACCTCCCTGCTGAAGGAGACTTTGATGCCGACTCCAGAGGTGATCGAACGGCAGCAGGACATCCCCGTGTTCCGTCACCTCAGCGGATTGCGACGCAAGGCTGCGCCACGTTACGGTGACGACCTCCCGGTGGAAGTCTCTTCCCCGGAAGTTATTGGTTTGGAACCAGCTTTGCTGCAGTACATCGCCCTGTTGGCGGCGGGCGACTCGCTCGCGGAGCTTGCCAATTTCGTCCGGTGGTGTACTCAGGTCGAGGAGACGATCCGCCAATTCCGGTTGATCGTCGCAGAAGAGAAGAAGGCATCGAGCTGGCCGCCCGTCGCGGCCGGCTCGCCCAGCTTGCTGGTAGAACTCCTCGAGCGACCGAGGCAGCATGACGTGCACCGTGAAACGGATGTCCGGCTTGTCGATCCCCATGCCGAAGGCGTGGGTGGCGACGAGAAGACGACGCTCACCCGCGATGAAGGCACGTTGGACTGCGAGTTTCTGCTCTTCCTCCGCTTCACCGAAGTAGGTCGCGATCCATTCGTCGATCTCCGGTATGCGCTGGCGAAGTTGGAAGGCGACATTCTCTACACCGAGGTCGGAACGCCGGAAGAAGCAGAAGACCACGCCGCACGGTGGGTCGAGTGGTTGGCCGGGCTGGAATCCTAAGAGGCGCTTCAGCAGCTCCGCCAGGCGCTCGAAACGCTCTTGCGCTCGCACACGAACAATCGTGAACGACAGTTCTGGTCGATCGAACGAGCCGGGACGCACGATGGCCGCTGGATCGTCGATCGCTAGTTCGCGGAGCACATCGACGAGCACGTTCTCGGAAGCCGTGCCGGTGAGTGCGATGAAGGGGGGCACGAACCCATCTTCCCACCGGCACAGCTGAGGGATGACTCGTCCCAGCGAAAGATAGGCGAGGCGAAAATCATGCCCCCACTCGCTGATACAGTGGGCCTCGTCGACGACGAAGAAGTTGACCGGGTACTGGGCGATCGCATCCTGCAAGCTGGCACGAAAACCCGGTTGCTGCAGGCGCTCCGGCGAGAGAAAGCAATAGAACAGGTAGCCAGATTGAATCTGATCAAGCACGCGCTTGCGGGCAAGCGCCTCGTCCGCTGACCCGGTCGTTCCACCTTTCAAAACCGCGCTTCGGTGAAGCCCGAACGCCTGGAGATGGTCGTACTGATCGACCATCAACGAGCGAAGCGGTTCACAGACCAGCGTCAGCCCCGGTTGCAAGAGTCCAGCCAGCTGATAGCAGAGCGACTTGCCAGCCGCGGTCGGCAGCAGCCCGACCACATGCTCGAGTCGTAGCGCACGATGGATGATCGGCAGCTGACCAGGACGGAACTCGACGAAGCGGAAAACGTTCTGCAAGAAGAACGTGAGGGAACGGCTCAGGACTTCGCTCCGACTATCGGCGAAAGGTACCGGTCGTGGCACGGCAGCGAGCAAGGGCTCCTCGTAGTCCGGGTCAGCGGGAACGGGGCTCAGCACGACGGCAGCCCCTCTTTCACCCGAAAATCCGAACGGCGCGTAGACGAGATCAGCTCCGACCGGATCGCTCACGAGTACTGGTCGACCGAGCGAGGGAAGACCGTAGAGTTCCTCGAGTGCAGCGAGCCACTCGCCGATACTCGTGACCACCGTACCGATTCCCTCGGGGTCGTGGAGCGTCGCAACCCGCACGGCCGCTGTGCCGCGATCGGCAAGCCACCGCCCGATGAGAGCCAGGAGTTGGGCCTCGACGATCGGAAGCCAGCTCAAACGCCAGTAGGCGAGTCGCACCTCGGGGCTCACTCGCTCCCGGAGATTGTGCGCCGCCGCGAGGATCGGATCCGGAACCGCCCGACGCACGTACTCGGCCACGACACTCAGTAATGATTCGACTTCTGGAAGGCGCAAACGAATCACTCGCCAGCCCGCTTCCTCGAGCGCCGTGGTACGCTGGCGGTCGTAGACGCGTTGCTCCGGTCGCTCGTGACTGCTGTCGTCGACTTCCAGCACGAGACGAAACCATCCCTCGTTCTCGAGTGCCGGCACCTCCATGGCGAAATCGACCCGCCGAGCGACCAGAGTCGGATCGATCGACAGAGCCATAGTCCGAGTGAGCCTCTGGGGAACGAGCAAAAGAGCGAGACGTCTCTCTGGGAGAGCATCGCGGAGCTGCTGGAAAACCGCCCACTCCGCCTCGCTACAGGCAGCGCGATAGAGCGCTTCCAACTCCGCGACGACGTTCTCCGGCCAGACGAGTTCCGGGAAGAAACTCGCGAGGAGACGATCGCGAAATGCTCGATCACGCGGCATGACATGGAAAACGAAAGCGCCACTCTCGCGCTGCTCTCGATCAGTCGCGATACCTGCTCGCTCCGCTTGCTCCCAGAGCCAGCGCTCCAAGCGCAGCGAGCACGGCGCGGGAGCGCCCCGCTGGGCCAGCTTGGTCAAGACCGCGCCGGCGAACCTGGCATCGTCAGTTGTATCCTGAAACATCCTCGAAGGCGGAGCGGTGATGCCTCGCCGCCAGCGAACCAGCCGTCGAACCAGCGGGCTATCGAAGAGCGGACGCCCAGGGTGTCCTGGCGACGAAGCGAGTGCGCGCACAACACCGTCGGCAGCGAACCCCGCGACGAGATACCGTCCATGCCAAGGAAGAGACGCCGCTTCCACTTCGCCGCGCTCCTTCCGACCGCTTCAACGGGTGCGAACTCGACGAGAGTATAGCTTCAGCGTTCGGATCACGGAAGGAGGCGGGGAAAGGCCTAAGTGGGAATGATCCCCTTCTCGCGCGGTATGAGGCCACGTATCGGGGCGCGTCCGCTGAAAGAAGGTTCGGGGAACAACGATGAAGCGCGGCACGCCCGACCGGAAGCGAAACGAGCGTGCCGCCACTCCTGTCGTCGACCCATTCTGCGATGATTACGGTACCAGGGCCACGCGGCTTTCGACCTCACCCGCTCGCAACCGTTCGACCCAGGTCAGGATCTCCTCGAGCGGGTGCATTTCGACCCGTGGACGCACGATACCGCGGGCGATGAGGTCGAGCACGGTCGCCAGCTCCGCCCGCGTACCCCAGAAGGAGCCGAGGATAGCAACTTCATCGGAAATGTCGCGCAAGGCCAGCAGCGGCCCACCGACGCTACCCAAGCCGACCAGGACCACCCGACCGCCGCGCGCCACCAGCTGCTGGGCCAGGAGCTTCGTCTGGTCATTCCCGACGAAGTCGGCGACCAGCGTGACCGGGCGATCGAGCGGTGGCTTTTGCGGATCCAGCTGGCGGCTGTCGAGTGTCACCGCCGCGCCGTGCTGTCGTGCGAGCTCGAGCTTGCGGTCGTCGATATCGAGCGCCAGCACCACTGCACCGAGCGCGCTCGCGAGCTGCACCGCATTGAGACCGAGTCCACCGACCCCGATGACCGCGACGCCCTCACCGGGCTGCAGTCGGCCGACCGTCAGGAGGGCATGGTAGGAGGTCAGGACGGCGTCGGTCGCGACCGCAGCGACCGCATCGGGAACAGCATCCGGTACGGGAACGAGCGCCTGCACCGGCACCGCGACGTAGTCAGCGTAGCCACCATCGCGCGCGATCCCCATCCAGCGGCTCTCGCTACAGAGGTTGTCGCGCCCGCTTCGGCAAAAGCCACAGTTGCCGCAGCCGACGGGGCCGAAGACGGCGAACCGGCGCCCGATCTCGACACCGGTCACCCCCTCACCGAGTTCGACGACCTCGCCGCAGATCTCGTGCCCGAGCGTGAGCGGCGCGGGAATCGGATAGCCCCCGAGTTCGTCGAAGATGATGTGGAGGTCGGAATGGCAAAGCCCAGCGGCGCGAACACGCAGCAACGCCTCGCCACGACCTGGCACGGGCCGCTCGATCTCGACCAGGCGAAAATCGCGCGGGCCGAAGTAGCGGGCTGCTCGCATGACACCCCCCCTGCGAAACGGATGATCGTCTCGACAGAGTGTACCTGCCCGCGCGCTGGATCCGGCATCGGAGTGGACAGAATAGGCAACAAACGCGTGCACCGGCAGTCGCGCTGGCCGGTGCACGGATGCTGGAGAAGGGGAGCTGACATTCTTCTCACCCGGCGGACGACGACCCAGCGAGAACGGCATCGAGCGCTGCTGCGAAGACCTCGAGCGTCCGTTCGACATCCTCGTCGCTGTGCGCGAGCGAAACGTAGAACTTCTCGCCCGGATTCACGAACAACCCGCGCTCGAGACAGGCGAGGCCGAAGCGGACGGCCCGGTCACGGTCGGCGCGCAGGAGCCCATCGTAATCGCGCGGCTCCTCCTCAGCGAAAACGACCTGAAACACCGGCCCGTCGCCGATGACCTGCAGCGGGATACCCCGCTCGGCAGCCAGCTCGCCTAAACCCGCCTTCAGGCGCTCGGTGATCCGGTAGAGATGCTCGTAGACTCCGGGCTGGCGCAGGACGGCGAGGGTCGCGAGGCCAGCGGCCGCCGCGAGCGGGTTTCCGTTGAGCGTTCCGCTCAGGTAGGCGAGTGGCTCGCCACGCGCCCGGCGGCCGAAATCGGTCACGCTCATGATCTCCCGCAGTCCGGCGACCGCCGCCAGCGGGTAGCCGCCGCTGAGCGCCTTCCCGAAGGTGGCCAGGTCGGGGACGACGCCATACCGCTCCTGTGCTCCGCCGTACGCCAGCCGGAAGCCGGTGACCACCTCGTCGAAGATGAGCAGGATACCGTGCTGCTGGGTGAGTGCACGCAGACTGCTCAAGAAACCGGGGGCTGGCGGCAAGGCACGCTGGAGCGGCTCGCAGATGACGGCTGCGAGATGCTCCGCGTGCTGCTCGATGATCGTCCGCGTGAGCTCCAGGTCGTTCCAGCGCGAGACCAGAACCGTCTCAGCCACCGGAGCTGGAATGCCGGCCGAGTCGGGACGCGCAGCCGGATAGTCCGACGGTTCAGGTGGGAACGCGCTCATCAGCGCGTAGTCGTGCGTCCCGTGAAAGCCGCCTTCGAACTTCAGCACCTTCGTGCGACCGGTGTAGGTACGCGCGATACGCAAGGCATGGAACGTCGCTTCCGAGCCTGACGAGACGAACTTCACGACCTCGGCACACGGTACCGCTCGGACGATTTCTTCGGCCAACTCGATCGCCGCTGGAGTCAGCGTGTAGAACGTCGAACCGAGCGCCGCCTGCCGGGAGACCGCCTCGACGACGGCTGGATGGGCATGTCCCAGAATGAGAGGGCCGGAACCGAGCACGTAGTCGATGTACTCGCGCCCGTCCACATCGACGATACGACTGCCACGTCCGTGGGAAAGAACGATCGCGTGCGAATCGGGCAAGACGAAACTCGTCAGCGAGCCGCCGAGTACGGACTGTCCGCGCCGGAGCCATTCGTCGTGCGCAGCGCTACGCATCCTCGGCACCGCCGGTCCCTGTTCCGCTCGCCGATGTGACCTGAGCTTCTGCCTGGTTGCGCAGCGACCGGCGCCGCCGTCGCCGCACCACACGCCGACCGGTGGGCACCGCGCTCTCCGACGGGAGCGACCAGTTGTGCAACCACTTCAGGACGCGCGGCACCACGTAGGTGGTCGTGCCGACCACGCCGGGAATTCGCTGCAGCTTCTCCGTGATGAACCGGTAGAGGGCATCCACCGACGGAACGAAGACCTGGATGCTGATATCTCGGTCACCGGTCGTCAGGCCGACGTAGGCGACCTCCTCCATCTCCACCAGCTGCTGGGCTACCTCTTCGAGTCGCCCGGGTTCGACTTCGAGGAAGATATCGGCCGTGACGTCGTACCCGAGCGCCGAGGGATTGACGATCGCCACGAGCTTGATGACCCCGTCCTGGACCAGCCGGTTGATCCGTGCGCGCACCGTCCGTTCGGCGACACCGAGACGCCGGGCGATCTCTGCGCTCGGCATCCGACTGTCCTCCTGAAGCAGGCGAATGATCTGGCGATCCAGTTCGTCGATCGGTCGTACCATCTTCCAGCGCTCCTCTCTCGGTCATCGTCGACCGCTCACCGCACCGACACTGTGCTCGTCCGTTCAGCAGCGCACCCTCGCCTGAACGGTCTCCCGGTTCTCTCGCTCTCAGGAAGCTGAGCGCCGGTTCCGTCAGCAGCGCGCTCGAGTATACACCTTTTCCACCCCTCTCACCCCCTCCCGTGGGCGGAGAGCAGTGCTGCTCTCCCGAGAACGAGCAGGATCCCGGCGACGACCTCCACACCGACCAGAAAGTACACCCGTACCAGCACTGCGACAACGATGCCGACCAGAACAGCCAGACCGCTCACCAGGAACGCGACCGTACCGCGTCGCACGTTGAAAAGCCCAGCCGCTCCGTGCAACGCCGCGACCACGAGCGCTGCCAGCACGGCTCGTGGTGCATCGGCTACTTGGAAACGGACGGCGAGCGAGGCCCAGACGAACGCGAGCGCGAGGAAGCCGCCGCTGAGAACGAGCCAGGTGCCGGACAGCGGCTGCTCACGAGCCGGAGAGGTACCGAGTCGTGGCATCCATCTCCCCACGATCATCCTCCCTGCACGAGCCCAACCGTCTTTCGTGTGCCAGGGCGCCGATCGCCACCAGCAGGAGCCGCACGCCATGGGCCAGCGTGATCCCACTCGGATCACGGTTCGGCGCGATTTCGACCAAATCGAGCCCGACGACGCGCCCGCGTCGAGCGATACCGCGGAGAAGATCGAAAACCTGCCAGTAGAGCAGGCCGCCCGGTGCCGGGGCATTGACGCCGGGCATGATGCTCGGGTCGATGCCGTCAGCATCGATCGTGACGTAGTACCCCTCCGCGTCCGGTAGTCGCTCGAGAACCCAGTTGACTCCGTGCTCATGCACGGTCCGGGCAGGAATCAGGATGCTGCCCCACTCCCGAGCTGCCCGGAACTCGGCCTCCCGGCCGCTGCCTGCCCCGCGCAAGCCGACCTGCACTATCGCGCGCACCCATGGCAACTCGCTGGCCCGGCGCATCGGGCTGGAAAATCCCTCGCGTACTCCCTCCACCTCGTCGCGCCAGTCCAGGTGCGCATCGATCTGCACGACGCAGAGCTGCCGAGCGTGTTCGTAGGCACGCAGCACCGGAACCGTCACGGCGTGGTCGCCGCCGAGCACGAACGGTATCGTGCCACGATCGAGGAGGACGCGAACCGCCGTACGAATGCGCTCCAGGTTTCCCGCCGGATCACCGGGGACGAGTGCGACGTCACCGGCATCGACGAGCACCAGGTCGCACCCGGCGAAGAGATCGCCATTGAAGTCGACGTCGAAATTGCGGTAGTAGGGCTGGAAGGACAGCGACGCTTCCCGGAGCGCTCCCGGTGCAGCCGCTGACGGCAACTCGGGACCGAGTCCCGCGTACGGCACACCGTAGGGGACACCGAGAAGAGCGATGTCCGGTGCCGCGCTCGACTCGTCGAAACGGGAAAGACCGAGAAAGGTAGAACGACCGGCCGGAACCGGTACAAAGAGTGTCTCAGATCGATCCGCCGCGTGCCTCGCTCTACCCATCAGTCCCGTCGCGTGCGTTTCACTTCTGCAGCATTGTGACCCCACACGACGCTGCCGTCAAGTGATGCTTCGCTATACTGGCGCTATCGAATCCGGTCGGCGAAGGGAAACCGGCAGTGGAACGGCGACTCACCCTGGCTGAACTGGTCCGCGAACGAACGCGCTTTTCCAGTGATCGCCCGCACTGGGTGCGCCCGAGCTATGACGGTTACGGAATCGTCAACCTTCCCTGGTCGATTCTCGCGGAGTTGGGAGCCGAGCCTGCTGGCGCGCGAGTGGTCGAAATGCTCTGGCCGACGGGACTCGCCAGCGGTATCGACGCGGTGCTGCTCGTGGTGATCGATGGACTGGGCTACGAGCGGTTGGAACGCGCACTGGCTGAGGGCGAGGTACCGGGTTTGGAGCGGCTCGCCCGCGACGGCATCGTGTTCCCCCTCACCTCGGTCTTCCCCTCGACGACCGTGGCCGCGCTCACTGCGCTGGCAACCGGTGAACCCCCAGGACGGCACGGGTTACTCGGCTTTACCACCTTTCTCCGCGAGTTCGGGATGCTCACGAACCTCCTGTTCTGGTCACCGCTCGGTCGCTTTCCGAGCTACGCGAGTACCGGACTCGACCCCCGTTCCTTCCTGCCCGTCCGAACGATCGCCGAACGGGCGACAGAAGCCGGAATCCAGGCAACGGTCGTCAGCCCGGAGGCGTTCCGCGACACACCGTTGACCAAGATGCAGACGGCCGGGGCTGCGTTCCGCGGCTACCGAACCGCCGGTGAATTCGTCGCGCAGGTGCACGCAGCACTGGCCCAGCCCGGGAAGCACCTCGTCACCGCCTATTGGGACACGCTGGACACGCTGGGTCACTTCGCCGGCCCCGATTCGGTCGCCTGGGAAGTCGAGTTGCGCCAGCTCGACCGTTTGCTGGCCGAGGAACTGCTCGCCCGCCTGCCGCGGCGGGACGTGCTGGTGGTGATCACCGCCGACCACGGCATGATTCCGCTCGATCCGGATCGGCAGTATCGGCTGGACGATCCGGCCCTGCTGGCCGAACTGGCGGTGCCGCCGGCAGGCGAGCGGCGGGCCGTCTACTGGTATCCGCTCCCTGGGCGTGCAGCGGCAGTCGCCGCGCGCGTGCAGGAACTCGCCGGGACGGATGGAGCTCTGTTCACGCGCGAGCAGCTCTTCCGCGAGGGCTTGTTCGGGCCGCCGCCGTACCATCCAGAGGCGTTCCACCGGGTGGGTGAACTCGTGCTCGTTGCCGTTGGACGCGCCGGTTTTCCGTGGGATCCGCCCGGTGCACAACCCCGGCCATTCTTCGGTGCCCATGCTGGGCTCGAGGCAGCCGAACAACTGGTCCCCTGCCTTCTCTGGCGCCCGTGAGGGTCTCACTGCTGGAGCCAGATCCAGAGCGAGCCGAACGCGAGCATGGCCGGCACGACCAGGAAGCCGAGGACAATATACTGCCGGACCGATACCGTGATGCCGTAGCGTCGCAAGAGGAAAACCCAGAGGACCGTCGCGAGCGAGCCGACCGTCGTGACATTGGGCCCGAGGTCAGCACCGAGCAGGACAGCAAAGCGAAGCGACTCGAGCGAAGACGGCGACAGCGTGCTCTCAGCGAGCGCCGTGCGCATGATGAGCGCCATCGGCACGTTGTTGACGAGGTTGGCCCCGATCGCTGTCCCGAACGTCACCACGAGTACGGTGTGGAGGACCGATCCCTCGCCGAGCGCAAGCAGCCAGGCACCGAAGCGCTCAGTGAGACCGAGTTCCTCGAGCCCACGCACGACGACGATCATCCCGGTGAGGAATCCGAAAAGTGACCAGGAGATGCCGCGCGCGAGGCGTCGCGGATCGAGCTGGCCAGCACGCCAGGCCACGAGGCTCAACCCGAGCGCTCCGCAACAGGCAACCGGACCGAGCGGCAGCTGCCACCAGGCTGCTCCTACCTCGACCAGAGCGAGTAATGCCAGACCGACCAGCATGGCGCGGGCCTCCGGTCGCACCTGCTCGTCGAGCGCGGCAAGACGAGCCGGGTCGTAGTGCTGCCGCAGTGCCCGGCGGAACCACCAGAGGAAGACAACGAGGTTCACAAGAATCGCCCCCAGCGCCGGAACGAGGAGGAAACGGAAGAACGTGAGGAGATCGATCCGCTCACCCAGCACGAGCACGTTGACAGGATTGCTGACCGGCAGCAAGAACGAGGCGGTGTCAGCGATGAACGTGGTCGCGAAGAGAAAGGGCATCGGCGAGAGACCGAGCGAGAGGACGAGCGCGGCGACCACCGGGGTGAGGAGCAGGGCTGTGGCGTCGTTGGACAGTACCGCAGTGACGAGCGTACCGACCCCGAAGAGGGCAACATACAGTTTGAGACTCGACCCGCCTGCCCGGATCGCCGCGAAGCGAGCGAGCAAGGCGAAGACCCCAGCCTGCTCAGCCAGCGCCGTCGTCGTCATCAAGCCGAGGAAAAACAGGTAGACGTTCCACTCGTGGAGCAGAGCACGGAGCGCAGCATCGAGGGAGACGATGCCGGTCAGAAGCATCGCGAGCGCCCCGACCACGGCAGCGTGCGCTTCCGAGAGGCGCGCTGGCCGGGTGAGGATAGCGGCGAGCGTCGTCACGAAGATCCCGAGTCCGAGGACGAGCTGCATCGTCCTGCTCCGCCACACAGCGCGCGAGTCTACCACGCTCCGGGCAGAGCGGGCGGCACCGACGCAACGGGAACCGAGGGACTGCAGTACAGCTGGCACGATTCGCGCGTATCGTGCGGCGTACCGGGGTGTTACACTCACGCGCGGCAGCACGAAGAACGGTCGTGAGAACGGAGGAGCCCGATGACGGGTTGTCCGGAACATCAGCTCGCGGACGCACGGGCACGGCACGTGCTCGACCGGCTGGCAGCACAAGATGCGGCCGAACGCGCTGCCGGCCTACCGCAAGAACAGCGGATTCGAGCCCTGACACCTCCGACGGGCGTCTTCCTCTACGGCGTCCTCCTGGCTCTGCGCCCGAAGTTCATCTTCGAGGCAGGATCGGCAGTCGGCTATTCGACCATCTGGCTGGCTCTGGCGGCACGCACCTACGGTGGACGCGTTATCGGCAGCGAGATTCGTCCGGAACGGGCCAGACTGGCGAACGAACATCTGGCCGAAGCTGGCCTCGCTGAGGTCGCGTCCGTGCTCGAGGGAGATGCCGCTGAACTCGTCCGACAGTTCGATGCGATCGACTTCCTCTTCCTCGATGCCGAGAAGGACGATTACGGGCGACTGTTCCTGGCCAGTATCGACCGAGTCGTTCCGGGTGGGCTCATCGTCGCTGACAATGTCGTCTCGCACGACTGCCGAGCCTACCAGGAACTCGTCCGGTCACGACCGGATGTCTATACCGTGACGCTCGCCATCGAACGCGGGCTCGAGTGGACGGTCAAACGCTGGTGACCGCCGTGACGAGCGGGTCCCCGCTCGCTCCGACGATCGGCACGACCGCCGACTGGAGTGGTCAGCGAGACACTGAACTTGCAGCGGAGAATCCGCCCGGAACCGACCGATCCCTGAGCACGATGCACGGGCAGCCCACCGGACGAGTCCGGCCGCCGGACAGAGCGTGTGCGATCCACTCCTGACCGAAGAGCTGCTCGATCGATTTCTGGTATACTGAGTCGAGTCGGTGCACCGCCTGGCAGGAGAGCGAAACAGCGATGACGATCGAAGAGCTGCGAGCGTTTCTCGCTGCTGTCGAAAAACATCCGGAACTCCGCGAAGAACTGCGGCGGCATGTCCTGACGCAGGAGCTGCTGGCCATGCCTGCCGAACTGTACCGCCAGGCAGCCCGACTCGAGCGGGTCGAAGAGGAACTGGCCGAGCTGCGCGAAGCTGTCCGTGCCTTGGTTATCTCGAGCCAGCACCACGAGGAGGAACTGCGCGCGCTGCGGGCGATCGCTGAGCGCCACGAGCAGCGCCTCAGCGATATCGACCAGCGCCTCGAGCGCTTGGTGGTTGTCACCGAGCGGCATGAGGAGGAGCTCCGGGCGCTCCGCGAGCTGGCCCAGAAGCATGACGAGGAGCTCCGGACGCTCCGCGAGCTGGCTCAGAAGCATGACGAGGAGCTCCGGGCGCTCCGTGACCTCGCGCAGAAGCACGACGAAGAGCTCGGCCAGCTGCGGAAGTTGGCCGAAAAGCATGACGGTGATCTTCGCCAGATCCGCAGTACCGTGGCTTCCCTCACGACCACTGTCGGGGCGATGGTCGAGGCGGATGCAGTGGACGCGCTCTTGAACGTGTTGGAGCGGAAGGCCATCACGGTCGAGGAACTTCCGACAAGCATCGCGGTGAACGGAGAACTCGATATCGCCGTCCCGGTGGTCGAGCCCGGTGGACGCCGGTACTGGGTCGTGGTCGAAGTCAAGGTGCAGCTCCATCCACGCGATATCCGGGCCTGGCTGCGCAAGCTGCACACGCAGTCCTTCCGCGAGCGCTTGGCAGCAGCCGGCATCGAGCCGCCATTCCTCGCCTATGTCTACGGCCAGCGCGTCTATCGACCAGCGATCGCGCGGGCACGCGAGCTGGGCGTCGGGATCCTGAGCCGGCGCGGCGAATACGTGTCGCCTCCCGGTTTGGTCGAGTGAGCGCTGCTGCTCGACGCCATCGCTGGCCACCAGCTCAGCGACGAGAGGGTAAGCGCTCTGCGCATCCAACGTCAGCCCCCTGATTCGGCTTGACCGGATCGTGTACCCGACGCCAAGCGGACAGATCACCCAGGGAGCGCGACAGCAGCAGACGACGAATGCCTCGCTGCACTGGGCCGTACACCTGTTTGCTCTCGCCAGGGAACTGCTCGCCGGTGATCGTGTCAGTACGGAAGCGCAGCACAGCGCACGCTACCCAGGCAGGCTTCCGCACTGCGAACCGATCGGCTACGATGGAGCCGATCACCGAGGATTTAGGGGGATCCGGTGTCAGCAGCGGACATCATCGTGATCGGTCTCGGCGCGATGGGGAGCGCAGCAGCCTGGGTGCTGGCGCAGCGCGGCTATCGTGTCCTCGGTTTCGACCGGTTCGCACCCGGGCACGATCGGGGATCGTCGCACGGCAAGACACGGATCATCCGCACAGCCTATTACGAGTCACCGGAGTACGTGCCACTCATCCGCCGGGCCTGGACACTGTGGCGCGAGCTGGAAGAGTGGTACGGTCGGCCGCTTCTCCGCATGACCGGCGGACTGTACATCGGACGGCCAGATACGGCGCTCGTGCAGGGGACACTGGCCAGTGCGCGCACGCATGGGCTGGCCCACGAACTCCTCGACGCCGAGGCGGCGATGCGACGCTTTCCCGGGCTGCGACTCGCTCCGGATCAGGTGGCAGTATACGAGGAAGCGGCAGGGTTGATCGACCCGGAGGCCGCCGTCCATGCGTTCCAGGAGCAGGCGCGCGCCTGCGGTGCCGAGTTGCGCCACACCGTCCCGGTGGAGCGGTGGTCGATCGATGGGGACGGTATCCGCGTCGACACGAGCGAGGGATCCTTCCGCGCCGACCGGGCGATCATCGCAGCCGGGGCGTGGCTAGCGGAACTGGTTCCGGAACTCCGCCGATTGCTCACCGTCTGGCGGATCCTCCACGTCCACTTCGAGCCTCTCGTCCCCCAGCGGTACGACGCAGCGCGCGTTCCGTTCGCGCTGTGGGAAGACGAATTCGGCATCTACAGCGCGTTCCCAGAACTCCCTGGTCAAGGGGTGAAGTTCGGGCGACACAATACGGGCGAGCCGTGCACGCCAGAGACGGCACGCCGGACCGCCACCGAAGAGGAGATCGCGACACTCCGCGAGCAGCTCGTGCGCTACTGGCCCGATGCAGGTGGCCGGGTACTCTGGTACCTGACCTGCCTCTACACCATGACGCCGGACCACCACTTCGTGATCGACCGGCATCCGGCTGCACCGAACGTCATCCTCTGCAGCGCCTGTTCCGGGCACGGGTTCAAGTTCGCACCGGCGATCGGCGAACTCCTGGCCGATCTGGCGACCGATCCACAGAGCAGCCCTCCGGCGCTGTTCCAGCTCACCCGGTTCGGACAGTCTGAACCAGCTCGGTCGCCACGCCGCCCGCCAGACCGTCGCTCGCCGGATGCCGGGCAGTCCGCGCGCTCGGGCCACGGCTGAGACGCAGCCGGACGCAAGCTCGTCGAGGCGAAGGACGGCCGGGGAAGCCCTCGCTGCGGGAGATCGACCGCACGAACACGCCAGGACGCGAGTCGCTCAGGCGTGTGGCGACGGGCATGCGCTCGTGGTGGGGAGGTCCGACCTGACTGCCTCAGGCGACTGGCGCCTGGAGCCCGAGTTCCTCTAGCGCATGCACGACCGACTCATAGGTCAACGGACCGACCCACGCCTTCCGGATGACGCCATCGGGACCGACGAGGTACGTCTGAGGAATACCGTAGACACGCCAGTCCCGGCTGGCCGTCCCGTCCCGATCGAGCGCGATGGGGAAAGAGAGACCGAATTCCTGCACGAACTGCTCGACCGTCGCTGGATCCTCGAGCTGGTTGATGCCGACGACGACGAGGCCGCTCGGCTGGTACTCCCGCGCGATCCGGTCGAGCGCCGGCATTTCCGAGCGGCACGGCGCGCACCAGGAAGCCCAGAAATTGACGAGAACCGGGCGGCCACGCAAGTCACTGAGGCGAATCTGCCCACCGTCGAGGCGAGGCAAGCTGAATTCCGGAGCCGGTGCACCGACCGTGAGTGCCTGGGCAGCGAGGAAGTCACCGGAAGAGGGAGCGACGGGCTCGACCCGGTCGCGCCGTACGTACCAGACCGTGAGCCAGACTGCGCTGACGAGTACCGCGAGGAGCGCGATGTTGAGACCGAGCACGAGCCAGAGCGGTCGCTCACGTCCTCCCGTCGTGGCGCCAGATCCTGCTGCCAGCGGATCGGTCGGTGTGCCGGTATCCATCGGTCGTTCACCCTCCCGGTACAGGTTCCAGCCCCAGAGGAAGTGTATCCCCCCTCGAGCGACAGCACACGCGAGAACGGCGCGTCGGCAACTGGGTCGCAACGCCTCACCAGGCAAGTTCATGATACTGGCGGTCGTAGTAGACCAACGGGTCATCAGCCGGGCCGAGGTCGAGGTTCACCACCTCGCCGACGAAGATCGAGTGATCGCCACCCGCGTAGCGGGCCCAGGGTCGGCATTCGATCCAGGCGAGGCAGCCCTCGATACGGGGCACACCGAGCACGCCGAGGTGGTGCGGTACGCGGGAGAAGCGCGGATCGGCGAGGGGAGCGCGACCAGCGAACCGCTCGGCGAGGAACTCCTGGTCGCGCGCCAGCAGGTTGACGACCCAGCCGGTGGCCTGCTCGAGGAGCTGATGGCTCTGCTGTTCCCGCGCGATGCAGACGAGCACGAGCGGTGGGTCTAGCGAGACCGGACAGAACGCGGTGACCGTCACGCCGTGGTAGCCGGACGGACCGGCTGTCGTCACGACCGTCACACCGGCAGCGTGCCGCGCCATCACGTCACGGAACCGATCCGGATCGACCATCGCACCCTCCGTACGCTACACTGTTGCAGCGGTCGGCACCAGCGCCCGTTAAGTCCCTGTACTGAGAGTACTGAGGACAGCCACCGGGCCCCCAGGATCATCTGGAGTCTTCCTGACTCGCTCTCGCATGATAATGGCGGCGAGGAAGGGAGATCGCCATGGCACGCATCGAAACCGACCAGGGCGCGTTCGTCTACGTCGCAGCACGGCGCTGGTTCATCCGCGACCAGGGCACGGGGAATCCGGTTATCTTCCTGCACGGGATTCCGACCTGGAGCTTTCTCTGGCGCAAGGTCTTCCCGGTCGTGGCGCGCGACTTTCGCGTCATCGCACCGGATCTACCCGGCTTCGGCTATTCGGACAAACCAGCAACCGGCATCCCACCCGTCAGCGAACTCGCGACCGAACTGGCCCGTTTGCTCGACCGGCTCGCGATCGAGCGGGTAGCGCTCGTTGGCCATGATCTCGGCAGTCTGGTCGCCACCGCGTTCCTCGAACGCTGGCCGGAGCGCGTGACGCACCTCGTGCTGACGAATACGAGCTTCCGCGTCGAACGCTGGCGCGGTGTAGGCTGGTCGCCGCTCTCGGTTCTCCGGGTACCGGTTCTCGGGGACATCGCGATCCAGTTCGCCCGCCCCTGGATGCTGCGGCTCGCGATGCGGCCGTTCCTTGCCGATCCGAGCGTGCTCGACCGGGCGACGCTGCGCGGGTATTGGGAACCGTTCCAGCGCTCGTTCCGGCGCATGCTGGTGTACCTGGCCCGCCGCCCGCTCTTCACCGCTGCTGATCTCACCCGCTGGCGCACCGTTCTCGTGGAACGGTGCGGCACCGGTCGCGTACCCCTCTTGCTCGCCTGGGGAGCCCGTGACCCTCAGTTCCGGATCGACGAGGCTTACGAGCTGGCTGGCGCGGTTGTAGGCTCGCGGTTTCTCCCCTTCACCCACGCGAGCCACTTCCTTCCCGAGGAGCGCCCGCGGGCACTCGGCCGGGCGATCGCTGTCTTTCTCGCTCGGCCCGAAGCGCTACCGGCACCGCACTAGGAGACGAGGTCGAGCGCCTGGAGTGCCTCCGTCGCGAAGGCGAGGGCATCGATGTAGGCATCGATGAGCAGCGACCGTGGCAGAGCGAGGTGGGGAATCGCTCCCCACTCGCCCATCTCGTAGGCGAGTACCACTTCCAGCACTTGCCCAAGCTCACCCGATCGTTCGAGCAGTGCCGCTTCGATCTCGTGGGCCAGGGGGAGTGCGGCGAGGGCATCGGCGAGCGGCAGGTCGAGCGCCGCATCGAGGAGCGAGAGCAGCCCAACGAGAAACGCCGACTCGCGTGGCCACACCCCGAGCGCGCCAGCGAGGAGTTCGCACATGCGCGCCCGGACGAGTGCCGTGCGAACCAGTTCCACCGGCTTGCGCTCGATACCTGCGAGGACGAGCACCGTGACCCAGGTCGCGACGTTGCGGAGACCGAGGACGAGGAGCGCCTGGCGGAGCGACTCGATACGCGTCCGTCGTGCGAACCAGACGGAGTTCACGAGCTTGAGCAGCTTGTAGGTGAGGTTCACGTCCTGAGCGACGAGCCGCTCGACCTCGTCGAAGTCGACCGCGGGATCGTGCAGGCGTGCCAGCAGGGTGAGCGCAGCGCTGGAGACCGGCTGCCGCTTGCCGCGGATCGGGATAGGGCGGAAGAGGAAATCGCCCTGGAAGAGGTCGACACCACGATCGCGTGCCCGGGAATACGTCGAAAACTCCTGCACATCAGACAGCAGCACGCGGAGCCCACCTGCGCGGTACGGTGCGAGGTCGGCCAGGCGTTCCGCCAGCCAGCGATCGAGCGTCCCGCTCCGCTGCGACCGATCACACACTGGCGGCAGCCGGAGACGCACGATGTCGACATCGGCCACGGCCACGGGAACCGGCTGGGTGACGTCGAGGTCGAGCAGGAGCTGGCAGCCGCGCGAGGCAAGCCGAGCGAGCACCTGACGGTACGCCGGATCGTGGGCGATGGTCGAATCGATCACCAGCACCAGCTGCTCGGCTGGCAACGTTGCCACGAGCTGCGGCAGGGTCTCGAGGACGAACGTCACCGGGAAGGTGATGATCGCGAGCCGCGTCCCGACGAGGGTCGCGAACCCGATATCGAGCAGCGTGGCGAGAAAGCGGCCAGCTTCTTCATCATCGCTGGCCGTCGCCCGACCGATCGGGCTGTACCGGAGCTCGTAGGCGACCGTTTCCAGATGCCGATCGAAAATCGGTTGGCGAGCGATCGCGATATCGTGCATCGCGCCTCAAGCGGCCAGAGCGAGATCGATTTCACGGGCGAGGGCGAGCGCATCGAGATACGAGGACGTCAGCAACGATGGACGCAGGCCGAGGGACGCAGCACGCGCCCAGTCACCACGCTCGTAGGCGAGAACGGCCTCGAGAATCGCTCCGAGCTCACCCTCGCGGCTGGCCAGCGCGTGCTCGAGCTCCTCGGCCAGCGGCAAGGCAGCGAGGATCTCCTCCATCGGCTGATCGAGCAGGGCATCGAGGACGGAGAGGAGCCCGACGAGGAAGGCTGATTCGCGGCTCGCTCGACCGCGCGCAGCCGCGAGCAACTCGGCCATCCGGGCACGAATGACTGCAGTCGTCAAGAGCTCGTGCGGCTTGTCGGGAATATCGGCCATGAGGAGCAGGGTGACCCATGCCGAGACGAGTCGAGTGCCGAGCAGGAGGAGCGCCTGGCGGATCGACTCGATGCGCCGGCGACCGTACCAGACCGAGTTGACGAGCCGGAGCAGCCGGTAGGTGAGGCCGACATCGAGGGAGATGAGAGCTTCCAGTTCGGAGAACTCCACTTCCGGATCCTGCAAGCGAGCGAGCAAGAGCAACAACGCCCGGTTGGATGGCGTGCGCGAGCCGCGAACCGGACGGGGCACCGCCAGGAAGGAACCGGAAAAGAACGCGACGCGAAGCTCGCGACACCGATCGAACGTCTCGTAGTCCTCGATATCGGTGACGAGAATCTGGGCACGGCCAGCGCGCAACCCGGTGACCAGCGCAGCCAGTTCCTCGAGCGTTCGATCGCGTGCACTGACAGCCACGAGGTCAACGGTTCGCGCCAGCGAGAGGAACTCCGGGACCGCCAGGCAACCGCTCAGGCCGATACGGAATCCGTGCGTGCGCAGTGCAGCCAGCGCCGCTTCGAGCTGCGCCTGGTCGGTCTCGTGTTCGACGACGAGGAGCGGGATAAGCCGATCCGGGGACAGCAGCGCAGGCAGCACGTCCTGGAGCGCGAGCGCTGCTTGCGGTGCGAGACGAAAGACTGCTGGCGCCTTACCGACGAGCGCCGGCAGGCCGATCTCGGTGAGCGCATCGAGGAGCAGCCGCGCTTCCTCGGTGACCACCTGGACACTGGAAACCGGTACGGCTGGTAGCGGTCCAGTCTGCGGGAGCGAAGGCGACTCCCGTTCCAGGAGCCCGAAGCGTCCTGCAACGATCTCGTATCCCCAAACCTCGAGGCGACGGGTGAAGATCGGCTGGCGACGCAGGAAGATATCACGTATGAACACCCTGCGCTCCCCTTGTCCTCACTACTGAGCATCGGCTCGTCACGCGGTCGTTGTGCTGGGAAAAGCGTCTCGAATCGTTCAGGACTTCCTGGCCAGACGCTGCGCTGACCGCGTAGGGGAGTGAGGACCGGGTGACAGCGGGAGCCGAACCACCCAGTGTTCGGCTCCCGCCGGTGCGATTCAACCGCTACCCGCCTCGCTTCGGTCCAGCAGCCAGCCGAGCGGGAAGAGGACCAGCATGCCACCGTACTCGACGATGAGCGGCCACCACCAGTCGAGCGCAACAGCGGCGTAGAAGGGCGCGAGGATGAAGGCGATCGGCGTCACGGTGAACGCCAGCAAGAGGCCAAGACCGCCGAATCCGACGTAGACCGCGATCAGATCGAGAATCGTCGCCGCGACAGCCCACACGATTATCAGCGCCATGTAGGCTCGTGCCACCGGTCCTTCTGCTGCCTTCTCCCTGACCATCCAGTCTCTCCCTCATCCCAGGGGCGCCAACAACCGCGCCCGACGCTTCACGTGCCGGCCCACGACACAGGCACGGCTCGCGACACCGGTGGCGATGGCGCGGCACGCTCCCCTCCGCGAAACGGGACACCACCGTACCCCCTTCCCTCGATCGAGCAACCTGTGCCGAGCATCGGCACAGGACGGGAACACTGGTGTGCCCGCTCCGCGCCAGCTCGGCACAGGACTTGGGGAACGTGCGGCGGGTCAGGCCCGCATCGCTCCCGCCACTGTTACCTGGTCTCGGGGCGACTGGAGTACCGGAGGAGAAACGTCACAACGCGGCATCGCGCACGCCGTGCGCAGCAGCGCGTTCGGTTCAGCGACTTCGCACAGCCGGGCCCGTGCGTCAGCAGCGCGCCCGGCCAGACGCCGCTGTCACAGGCTGGCGAACCAGCTCCGGACTGCCTCGCGCAACGGGGTAGTCGGCCGCCCGATGAGCTGGCTCAGCTGGTGGCTGTCGTCGAAGAGCGCATCCTGTGCGATACCCGCTTCCAGCGTAGCGAGCACCTCAGCGACCGCCGGTGGCGTACCCTGCTGAACCAGGTAGGCTTTGTACTCCTCAGGCGAGAGGTTCCGGTAGATGACTGGTCGTCCGGTGACCTCGCCGATGACCGCAGCCAGATCCGGCATCGTCCAGGCCTCATCGCCAGCCAGCTCGTAGATCCGGCCAGCGTGTCCATCGGTGGCGAGTACGACCGCAGCGGCCGCCGCGTAATCGGCCCGGGTCGCCGAGGAGATCCGGGCGTCACCAGTCGCGCCGACGAGCTCGCCGGTGGCGGCAGCCGCCCGAGCACGGTCCTCGTAGTTCTCCGTGTACCAGCTGTTGCGGAGGAACGTCCATGCCAGACCGCTCGCCCGCAGTGCTTCCTCGGTCGCCAGGTGCTCTTCAGCCAGCGCACGGAGCGGCGTCCGATCGGCGTGCAGGATGCTCGTGTAGGCGACGAAGCGCACGCCGGCACGAACGGCAGCTTCGACCACGTTCCGGTGCTGCGCGATGCGCCGGCCGACCTCGGAACCGGAGATGAGAAGGAGCCGCTCGACACCAGCCAGCGCCGCATCGAGCGTCGAGGGGTCATCGTAATCGGCCCGCCGGACCGTGACACCCTGGGCCGCCAGATCAGCGATCTTCTCCGGCGTGCGAGCGAGTGCGACAATCTCACTCGCCGGGATCCGCTGCAAGAGTTCCGCGATCACCAGCCGACCGAGCCGTCCACTGGCACCAGTGACTCCGATCATGGTGCGCTCCCTTCCCTTCGACAGAACCCCAGCCGACAGTATAGCGTCGAAGCGTCAGCGACCCCCGGTGTGACCGGCCGGGAGAACGACACCGGGACGATCGAGACAGACAGCACCGTCAGCTAGCCTCGCAGCCGATGCCATCACGGTCCGGGTCGAGCCGGTGCGGGTCGGGTGGGAGAACCGGGAAGCGCCGGTAGGGGATATCCGAGCAGTCCAGGTCAGGCGGGGGAGGCGGGATACAGACCGTCGGGTAGCTCGGATCGCAGTTCGGCGCGGGAGTCGGGGTGGTTGCCGGGGGAGGCGACGGCGTCGGCTGCGGGGCCGGGACAGGCTCCTGCCCACCGCCGACCGGCGAGACCGGGCACGCACTCCAGAGTCCCGCCTGCTCCTCGCGAGCGGCCCGCTCGGCTTCGACGAACCGCCAGGTGTACTTCACGTCGGGCGGGTAGGTGGCGACACCCGCGTAACCCTCACGGACGAGGAGCTCGTTGAAGAGATAGGGCCCGACCCACACGTAGCGGAGCAAGCGACCGTAGCGATCGGTCTCCGAGACGTCACGCTCGAGCGCCACCTGCTTACCGTTCAGCCACTCGGTCGTGAACTGCGAAGCGGCAGGGCCGTAGCACTCGACTTCGCCGTGAACCTCGGGCGTATCGACGCCGATGAGCCGGACACGGGCCGTCTGGCCATCAGCGAACTGGACGTCGATCGTGTCGCCGTCGACGACGTTGGTGACGGTCGCCAGTTCGTAAACGCCTGCATCCTGCGGCACCTGTCCCAGCTGCTCGTAGCGCCAGCGGTAGTAGTGCTGCCCCACGTTGCCCGCTTCGACCTGCCAGCCCGGCGGGTTGTCCGGCGTGTAGGTCAGGCAGCGCCGCTCGAAGCACTGGACGAGCACGTCGCGCGGGGTTCCGCCGACACGAACCCGCGTCCAGTACGGCTCGGTGATCGGGAAGCCGGTCGCATAGAAGGGGTTGGGAAAGAGCGCATCCTCCCGGAAACGCCAGCTGGTGTAGACCGTGCCGCGACTGTTCATGAAGGCCCAGAAGACGGAGGCGACGGAATGGTTCGTTTCCGGGACATGCACGCTCGCGACCACGCCGTAGCGAGCCAGTGCTGGATCCTCCCCGACCGTGCCGGAGCGATCGAGCGTCTGCGTCACGAGCGTCCCGACCGGAAGCGGCGGCGTCGCGAGCAGGGAACCGAACGTGGCATAGGTGGGCGCAGTGGAATCATCGGGATCGCCGGCGACGTTGACCTGGGCAGGTGGATGTGGCTCGAAGGTCACATCGCCGAGCTGGAGCTGGCCGGTGATGAGCTCCTTGGCGAGGAGACCATTGGTCACGTACCAGGGCGAGGAGCGATCGCCAGCGGGATCCGTGATCTCCATGCGCGACTTGTCGAAGTACTGGACGAGGCGCGTGCCACCGGGAGCACCAGCATAGGGTTCGCGCAGCGGCGTCGTGAACGGTTCCGGCCCCCACATCCAGGTCCGGCTGATCCGACCAGCCGCGACCGGGAGGTCGCTCCGCGCCCAGGTATCCATGAAGGCATCGTGGCCCGTCGGGGCTGCGGAGACCGGTACAGGAGGCACAGCGACCGAAAGGGCCAGTGCCACGACGAGCAGCCAGCTGACGACCGAGCGGACGACACCCGATCGACGTGTGGTCGCAGGAGCCAGGTACATCAGCATGGCCCGCCACTCCCTGCTCTCGAAGGCTCCGTTAGCACACGATCGCTCGCCGAGTATACGGTCGGCTTCCGCACACGACAAGCGGGCGACCGCACCGGACGCACTGGGTGCAGAGTCCGCCAGCACCGAGATGCCCCAAGCTCTCGAAACCAGTCGCGCCGCTGCTGGTTCTTCGCGGAACGCGCCAGCTGGGGGCGGCCACGCGACCGACCTGACCGTTTTGTCAGCGAACGACGCGACGCTCGATACCTTCGGGCAGAGAAAGCGGGGCAGCTCATGGACACCGGAGGGTTCGCGAGCTGAGCCAGCGAGCGCTCCTGACAGGATGCCGTTAGGTACATCCCCCAGAATAGGGGCAGTGAGAGCGCTCTCACCAGTCGGTAGTCGGGTTGAGCACCGAGGGAGGTGCAGGGATGTTCAGCCGAAACTGGGTCGAGTTCGAAGCCGTCACCGAGCTGCCCGAGCGACTCGAGACCGTGTTGCTCTTCGCGATCATCAGCCAGAGCAACCAGGCGGCGAACGGCGGCGTCATGTACGATCGCGGCAGCGGCAACGACGGGAACGTGAACGCCGGCGGCGGGACGATCAATCAGACGAACTTCGCTGTCCTGGTGCAAAAGTCCTGGCGCTGGGGCCGCGGTCGCTAATCGCCGCGTAGGGGCCGCAACGAACCCATCGCCTCTGGGGGTGTCAGGGGCTGGCTCCGGCAGAGACCGGGGCCAGCCCTTTCCCGAATCCAGTCTGCGAAACACTGGAAGGGAGGTGCAGGATGGATCGCGCACGACTCTTCGACGAACAGGTCGTCCCTCTACCAGAACGCGCCTTGACCGGCCCGCTCTTCACGGTCGGTACGCAGTTCGGTCAGGCGAACGTGGCGATTACCGGGGGCAACACCTGCTTCGCGGGCTGCCCGACGATCATTGTCCAGTTCAACATCGCGACCGTCATCCAACTGGCGTTCGCGCGTGGTGGCGGCCGGGGTCGCGGTCGCTGGTGAGGCACTGCGAGCTGGGCAGGGCGACGAGACGAGGGTGAGGAGACGATGGCCGCCAATGTCCTCCGAACGCTCCACGCTGCCGAGCGTGAGGAACGACCGCGATGGATCGAGTACCCAGCGCGCGTGAGCGGGCTCGAGCTGCACGGGCCGATGCCCGACACGGGTTTCGATCGGGAGCAGTGGCTCGCTTCGCTGAACGGCCGGTACTTCGCGCTGACACCGATCCTCTACCGCATCCTCGAGCAGGCGGACGGGGTGACGAGTGCCGAAGCGATCGCCGCCCAGGTCGCCTGCACGCTCGGCCAACCCCTGACGGTGGATGACGTCCGCTGGCTCGTCGAACATCGCTTGGCACCTGCGGGGCTCGTCCAGTGCCCGCCGGCGGTTGCCTCCGATCCCCGGCCCGAGCCATCCAGGCGTAAGCCACTTCTGAGCATCCGGGCTCGCGTCTCGCTCCTCCGCCCGGAGTGGATCGCGCCGGTGACCAACCTCCTCCAGCACCTCTTCTGGCGGCCGATCGTTTTCCTCTCCCTCGGTCTCATCACCGTCCTCCATGTCTGGATCTACACAGCCGGCTCCGCTGCGCTCGGCGATGCTTCACGGTTGCTCTTCTTCGAACCGCGCTGGATCCTGCTCGTGTTCGCGATGGAACTGGGTGCCTCGCTCTTCCACGAGTTCGGGCACGCCGCGGCAATGCGCCGGGCACGCTGCCCACACGGGCCGATCGGGTTCGGCGTGTACCTCATCTGGCCGGTGTTCTATACCGACGTTACGCCGATCTATCGACTCCGCCGGAGCGAACGCTTACGCGTCGACCTGGGAGGTATGTACTTCCACCAGCTGGCTGCACTCGGTTTCGCTGGACTCTATCTGGTGAGCGGCTGGCCACTCTGGCTCCTCGGGATCGTCATCGCCGACGTCCAGTGCTTGCGGCAACTGAACCCGTTCCTCCGCTTCGACGGCTATTACATCCTGGCGGATCTCCTCGGCGTTCCCGATCCCCTGAGTCAGATCAAGCCGTTCCTGCGCAGTCTTCGGCGACGCCCTACTGGTGAGCTCCAGTTGCGGCGAACGACCCGCCTGCTTTTCGCGGGCTATCTGGTCATCGTCGCCGTGTACTTCGTCCTCCCGTACGCCATCGGCCTCGAGTACGGAGACGACATTGTCCGAACCGTCTGGACGACTGGAGCAGGCTTCGGGCCAGCCTTCGCGCAGGCATGGTCTCAGGGCGATATCCTGCTGCTCGCTGCGGTGAGCATCCAGTTCGTCTTCTGGCTCCTCTCGGTGCTCGGGCTCATGCTCTTCGTCTGGTCGGCTTTCTCGCTCACCACCGCGCTGGCCAAGCGTGCGTTACAAGCGCTCACGTCCCACTCCTGATCGACCGGTGTGCCGATCGATCGAGACGAACGCGTGCTGCGTTTCCGTTCGCTGAGCACCTCAGCGCCTGACCGAGGCCGGAGCTGGCTGCGGTGCACGGAAGACGTAGCCGACGCCACGAACCGTGCGCAGGTACTGCGGATGATCAGGATTTGACTCGATCTTGAGCCGAATGCGACGGACCACGACCTCGAGTCGGTTCCCTCCACTCCCATAATCGTATCCCCAGACGCGTTCGATGAGGCGATCGCGAGGAACGATGATGCCAGCGTTCCGCAAGAGGCATTCGAGGACACGCGTTTCGGTGGGGGACAGCGTGACGGTATCCTGGTTAGGAAGCGTCAGCGTGCCGGCGAGCGTGTCGAGGACGAAACCGCCGACCCGGACGACGAGGCCGGGATACTCGAAGACGGCTCGCCGGGCGAGTGCCTCGAGACGAGCAACGAGCTCGGCCGGCTCGCCGGGCCAGACGAAGACATCGTCGGCACCCTTCTCGAAGCACGCCAGCCGGTATTCGACCGTCGCGTCGCGGGTCAACACGAGGATCCCACCGCGGTACTCCTCGGCGCGCAAGCGCTCGCAGAGCGTGAGACCGTCCGCATCCGTCCCCTTCGCGAACCCCTTGGCACCCAGGAGAATCACCCGGAGGTCGTCCGAAACCGCACGCAAGAGCGCTGGAGGTGAAACGACACGAATCACTCGATGCCCGCGACGTTCCAAGAGCACGCGGAGGACTTCGGCAACAATCTCATCGGGTAGGACGAGGCCGATGTCCATGTGAGCACTCCCTGCCGCTGAGTCGGCACAACACGCCGCACGATGCTGGTCTCGGCTTCTCGAGACGACCCATCGCGGCTAGGGGGCATCTACCTGCGAGATTACCGGATAGTCCCGACCGGGTCAAGTACGCGAGTACCAGGCAAGGTCGGTACTTTCGCGCCAAGCGCGAGTCGCAAGTCCCAGTCGACGCAGTCCGTCTTTCCCATCCCGGCACGGAAACAGCCACCGGCAAGATCGCCGGTGGCTGGGAGACGAAACAGGAAGGGATCGATTGCCAGCTCGTTACGCGCGTTGCTCGGCGAGATCGAGCGGATGGACGACTCGGCGGCCGTTCACCGTTTGTCGACCCGGCAGCTGCACATAGAGGCAATCGAGCAGACCCTGGACTGTCGCTGCGTCGTGCACATCGAACCGGAGACCGACCCGCGCCAGCCCCTGCCGTTCCGGTCGCACGTAGACCGGGCGACCTTCGAGGGTGAGCGCTGGATCGAGCACCGCCAGGCGGACTCGTTCCGGCGCATCGACAGGAGTCGCACCGAGCAGGATACCGGCACCGCCGCGGGAGAGATCACAGACGACACAGGCGACGCTTCCCTGACCGGGGAACTCGAGACGCGCGGGCAAGCGAACCGGGAAGCGATAGCTCGTCCGCTGGTAGCGGCGTCGAACGACATGCAGGACGGCATCGACGAGCAGCAAACCATTGGTCGCTGCCCAGAACGTCCCGATCGCCAGCAGCACCCGCGGGGTCGTAGCCTCCAGAAGCCCGAGCAGCCGACAGACTCCCACGAGAGACGACCCGAGCGCGAGCGCGCTCAGGATCGCCAGCGGCAGGACCGCCCGGCGATCGCGCCAGGCATCGTCGGCGAACTGTTTCGGCGTCACGCGGAAGCGGAGACGCCCGGGAAGGAGCAGCGACAGCGCCGCCCGGACGAACGTCAGCATGCGCAGCGCGTTGAACTTCTCGACCTCGAACACGCGGAACCAGCCGCGTCCGAGCAAGACTGCGGCGAGGTAACAACCGAAAAAGTAGAGCACCCAGTGAGCGACGAACACCGTGCCGTCGGCACGCACCGGCATCCAGCCGAACCAGAGCATGGCCAGCGGCACGAAGAAGAACGCGAGTTTCTGGAAGCCATCGAAGTAGGTGAGCATCGACCCGAGATAGTTGAGCCGCTGGGCAAGCGTGAGACCACGCACGAAGAGCGGGTTCTCGCGGCTGCGCAGGATCCGCAGTGCGCCCTGTGCCCAGCGAGAGCGCTGGATGGTGAACGCCCGGTAGGTCTGCGGAGCGATGCCGTATGCGACGACGCCGGGGTGATAGACCGTCCGCCAGCCGCGTGCATGCAACCGCAACGACGTGAGGATGTCTTCGGTGATGCTGTGGGCGACGCCACCGACCGATTCGAGTGCAGCACGGCGGACGACGGAAGGGCTGCCGCACCAGAACGCTGCGTTCCAGCGGTTCTTGCCGAGCTGGATGACGCGGAAGAAGAGCGACTGCTCATGCCACGGGTCGAGGCCACTCCGGCTGCTCGCTGCATGTTGCACCGAATCGAGGTTGTAGAACTCCTGCGGGCATTGGACGAGTGCCACACGCTCGTCGATGAAGTAGCCGAGCGTCTGGTCGAGGAAGTCCGGCTGGGGCACCATGTCGGCGTCCAGGAACGCGATGAACTCCCCATCGGTGCGAGGAAGCGCAGCATTGATGTTCCCGGCCTTACCGTGGCGGTTATCGGGCCGAGTGAGGTAACGGCAGCCCAGTCGCCGCGCCAGTGCCTCGACCTCCGGACGACGCCCGTCGTCCAGGACGTACGTCGTGTGCGGATACCGGATCCGCTGACAACCGATCAGCGTCGCCTCGAGTACATCGAGCGGCTCATCGTACGTCGTGACGAAGACATCGACCGAGAGCCCCTCACGATGCTCGAAGCGCGGGCGCACGTGCGTGTTCCAGGTCATAAAAGCGAAGAAGAACAGGTTGAGGACACCCCAGGCCTCCGCACCGAGCAACAGGAGGGAGAACAACAGGACATCACCGTTCAACGTAAAGAAAGCGCGCCAGATCACGTAATAGAGCACGTACCCCAGCACGAGAAGCACCACGAGGTGCCGGATGCGTTCCCTTTTCCTGCTCGTCTCCTGCTCGTTCATCGCTCGACCTCCTGCCGACTCCTCGCCAGATGGCGGGCATACCAGGACGATAGACGGGGCACCTGACAGCTCGCTGAACGGCCGGACAGGGTCTGTCATACAGTCGGTCGCCGTGTCCGTGATCGGACGCCGAACGGCGAGCAGAGGCACCTGTCGCATACCAGGTGGCCAGTTGACAAAGCCGATACGTCATGGCTGAAACCCGGTCTCGGGGCAACAGGACGATCGGTTATACTGCAGCGCAATCAGTTCGAGACAACGGTGACAGCATGGACGGGGCGCGGGAAACGACGATCGAACGGGAGCCGCTGCAGGAGCAGCAGGGTGCGCTCGGGCGCGTGGCGACGATCGCGATCGTGAGCGGCGTGCTCGCGGCGACCTTCCTGGCCGCCCTGGACGCGACCGTCGTCGGCACAGCGATGCCGACCATCGTCGGTCAGCTGGGCGGGCTGGCGCTCTACCCGTGGGTCTTCTCGGCGTATCTCCTGACCTCGACCACGACCATCCCGCTCTACGGACGACTGGCCGACCTGTACGGCCGCAAGCGTGTGCTCCTGGTCGCGATGGTGCTCTTCCTCGCTGGCTCACTGCTCTGTGGACTGGCGCAGTCGATGCCCCAGCTCGTCCTCTTCCGCGCGCTCCAGGGGCTCGGAGCAGGTGGCATTCTCCCCGTGACGCTGACGATCCTCGGTGATCTCTTTCCGATCGAGCAGCGGGCGCGTTTGCAAGGGCTGACCAGTGCCGTGTGGGGTGCATCCGCTGTTGCGGGGCCGACGGTGGGCGGGTTTCTCACCGACACGCTCAGCTGGCGCTGGGTCTTCACCGTGAACGTGCCCTTCGGCCTCGTCGCGATCGCTCTTCTCGGCCTGGCACTGCGGGAACAGCTGGTGGCGAAGCGTCATGCGCTCGACGTTGCTGGTGCAGCCACGCTGACCCTCGGGCTGACGGTGCTGCTGGTCGGCCTCCTGGCAGCCGGTGAGGGGAGCGCCGTACTCTCACTGCAGTCGCTCGGCGGGATCGGACTCGGCATCGCGATCCTGCTCTGCTTCGGGTGGATCGAACGGCGTGCTGCCGAGCCGGTCATTCCGCTCCACCTCGTCCGGCGACGGCTGGTCGCGGTGGTGACGCTCGGGAGCGTCCTCATCGGGGCCGGGATGTTCGGAGTGACCTCGTACCTCCCGCTCTTCGTCCAGGGTGTCCTCGGTGGGACAGCGAGGACGGCCGGGCTGACCGTCATGCCGTTCGCCGTCGCCTGGTCGGTCGCGTCGACCGTTTCCGGCCGGGTCATCCTGCGCTTCGGGTTCCGGAGTTCCGTGCTGGCCGGCATGGCAGCCATGCTCGCCGGTGGGCTCGCGCTCCAGCTCGTCCCGCGCGCGCAGAGCCTTGCCTGGGCAGTGACCGCAGCAGCCCTCTTCGGCACCGGGATGGGCTTCAGCGCGACCGCCTTCCTCATCGCCGTGCAGAACGCCGTCGGCTGGAGCGAGCGGGGGATCGCCACGGCGCTGGTCGGCTTTTCGCGCTCGATCGGTGGTGCCGTGGGCGTGGCAGCACTCGGCGCGGTCCTGGCTGCCCAGCTGCGCGCTGCTGGCAGTCTGGAGAACTCGACCGACACGCTGCTCAACCCGGAACTGCGGTCGGCGCTCGACCCAGGGACACTGACGGCACTCCGCGGGGTGCTGGCCGGCGCACTGGGTGCGGTGTACCTGGCGGTCTTGCTCGTCGTCATCGCGGCGGTCACGCTGGTCGCGCTCGGTTTCCCACGGCACGACACGAGCAGGCAAGAGCCAGCACGCACGGCACCGATCGAGCACTGACGGGGAAGCACCGACCATGCGCGAGCTACTCGCACGACTCGAACGCTGGGAAACGGAACTGTTCCTCATCGGCCTGGCTGGATGGATCCTGCCCGCTCTCTTCGAGCCGCTGGCGATCCTGGCACCGCTGCGCCTCGCGCTCGTTCTCGTCGCCATCCTCTGGCTCGCACGCGTATCTGGCTGGCGGGACGAAGCGGGTACGAGCCGAACGGTGCGCCTGGTCGCCAGCCAGCTGGCGAGCCTGCTCTCGCCACCGGTCTGGCTGTTCAGCCTGCGGCAAATCGTCGGCGAGATCCGCAGCCGCGTGCGCTCGCGCTTCCGTCCCCCCACACCGGACACCTGGTCGTTCGCCGGGCCCATCCGGCTCCCGGTCACCGGCTGCTGGACGGTGTACAACGGTGGCCCGACACCGGAGACATCGCATTCCTGGTCACTCTGGGGGCAGCGCTACGCCTACGATCTGGTCGTGACGGATCATGCTGGGCGCACCGCACCGGCTGGCGCCCGGCGGCCCGAGGAGCACTACGCTTGGAACCGGCCGATCGTCGCGCCGGCCGATGGGATCGTCGTCGCCGTCCGCAACGGGCATCGTGACTGCCCCTGGATCGGCGTCATCGATCCCTTGGCCTGGAGCCCGCTGGGAAACTTCGTTGTGATCCAGCATGAGCCAGGCGTGTACAGTCTGGCGGCGCATCTCCGGCGCGGCAGTGTGTGCGTGCGACCGGGCCAGCGCGTGCAGGCGGGCGACCTGATCGGACACTGCGGGAATTCGGGACACTCGACCGAGCCGCATCTGCACTGGCAGCTGATGGATCGACCAGACATCACGCAGGCCATCTCGCTCCCCGTCCGCTTCACCCGCTACTGGCGCGAGCGGGAGGGAATCCGCGAACCGGTCGAAGCTGGAACGCCGGTTCGGGGTGAGCGCATCTGCGCGGAGCCGGACGCACCGTGCGAACCCAGCAGTGAGCAGACGGAGGGTAGCGCGGACTCGCCAGCTCCAGCACCGGCCTGACGGGCGGCCGGGCAGTGTGGCCGGTTCAGCTTGCCGGGCGCCAGTAGGTGTACCAGCCCTGGTTGCGGAGTCGACCGTTCCGCGGTACCTGCGCGAGCACGAGCGCAGTAGCCAGAAGATCGCCACCTGCACCGACAGCGTTGAAGAGGCCGAGCGCGAACGCGAACGTTTCCAGCGGCGGGACGAACCGGATCGCAACCAGACCGAGCACGCTCAGCAGCACGAGCGGGCAGAGCGTCACGACCAGGAAGCGCGTCCGCGTGAGTTCGCCCTGGTAGTGCACGTAGGCGAGCAGCGTGCGCGGCCAGAACCCGACGACGAGAGCAGGCGAGGCGAGCGAACTAGGCAGCGCGAGCGCGTGACAGCCCTCGTGCAGGGGCACGAGCAGGAGCAGGGCGAGCCAGACCACCGGATCGTCCAGCGCGAGGACGAACGCCCCGGATGGCGCGAGGAAGAGTGCGAGGATAGCGAACCCCACAGCCGCCGCCAGGCCCAGCGGCACCGCGAGCAGGATGACGAAAACGATCCGCCGAGGCTCGCGGAGCGGTCGCCACGGTGGCTGCGGATCGAAGGCAGGATCCAGCGGTGGTGGGCCGAGATGGAGGCGCACGGTCCCTCCCCGGTAGGGTTGTCCCCGTGAGGATAGCAGAGTGGTGCGGGCAGCTAGCCGAAAGGTCTCTATGGCGGGCAGGAACGGTGGAGTGGGGTCGAACACTGGCCACGGCGGGTCGTGATTCTACCCCTAGGCGGGCGGACAGGGTCACCGCGATCGTCGACTTGTGGACAGGGGCGGCCTTGGAACGGCGGGAGCGCCGCATGTCCTCCCTGGATCTCCGTGCAGGGCCCGGCCGGCGAGCACACGTTAGAGGGAACAGCAGCGCGACCCGAAACGCGTGCGAAGCCTCCTCTCCGCACGGAGAACGCAGATCACCGCACCTGAATACTGACGAGCCTTCGGGCGATAGCGCTTCACGGCGCATGCAGGTGTCCATCGCGCCGAGAAAGCGGCCAGCAAGCCGGAGGCCTGGAACTTCGCTGTGGGCGAGCAGCAACCGCAGAATTTTCTCAAACGCTGACACACCTACCGAGAAAATAGAGCCGTATCATCAGCATTTTCTATGATATGATGGAATCACAAGGACTGAGAGAAAAGTTGAAGATTTTGATCGGCAGCCTATTCATGTATTGTCTGGTAACCAGCGAGTCAGGTATCGCACTGCGGTCTCGCTTCCCTGCTGTTGGGAAGACGATACGCTGGATCGGGGCGGGTATCGGCCTGGTCGCATCGCGATCGTTCGCCTATCCGCTGTCTGGCTCCGAAACCCTGAGGCTGCTGCGCTCGGGGCCAGAACCGCAGCCACTTCTCGAAAAGCTGCTCAGCCAGGATCCAGACGCCGCCATACGGCAAGTGGCCATCCTCGACTCGCATGCGGGCCTTGCGGTGCATACGGGCCGCAGGTGTGTGTCAGCGACCGGACATGCAGGCGGAGCGGACGGTTGCGCGCAGGTCACTCCGGCGGCGTGGGATACGGTGTGGCAGGTGCTGGTACACGCTTTCGAAGACACTGAAGACGAGTTCGCTGCTCGGTCACTGGCCGGGGGAGAACCGACCGAGCTGGAGGGAGGTGATCGACGGAGCAACCAGGTGCGAGCGCTCATCGTGGTCTCGAGCTCGTCGTCCGGTGTCGCTGAACGGGAGCGTCTCGTCGATCTGCGTGTGGATGATCACCCCGACCCTGTCAGCGCAAGACAACGGTTGCGCGCTGACGCACCTGTCCGTCAGCGCGCCAGCGAAGCCATCGACAAGGCGTTCGCGAATGATCTGCCGGGTCCTCTCGCCGATCTCAGGCCCCTGCTCGCTCTCTCCGAACGAGCCCGCCTTCCTCATTCCGTCCGGTACTGCTTCTGTTCGCGCTGGGGCAAGACGACGAGGCACGCCAGGTCGTGCAGCGGGCAGACACCGTCCATTCCGGATTGAGCGAGCTCCTGCCGCGTTTTGCCGATTCCGGAACGAGACCAGTCGTCCGCGAAATGCTCGGACCACTGGTAGCCAGGCTCTCTCGAGGCACTTCCGGACACTCGGCGCCGCAACTGATACCGAAGGGCGAGGCTGACTTGTGGTGATACACACGCCCAATAAGGAGGATCCCATGTCCACTATACCGACTTTCCTCGGTCCGCTGTACGTCGATGCGGCGGGCAGCGGTCCACCGGTCGTGATGTGGCCTAGCCTCTTCTGGGACGGCACCTCGCTGCGCCGACAGGCCGACGAGTTGGTCCGCGACCACCGCGTGCTGGTGGTCGACCCGCCTGGTCACGGCCGGACGCCGGCGCCGCCTGCGCGATTCAGCTTGGAAGACACGGCTGTCGCCCTCGGTGAGCTGATGGACGCGTGTCATGCGCCCCGTGCCATCATCGTTGGCAACGCGTGGGGCGGTATGGTTGCTACCCAGCTGGCGATCACTCAGCCGGAGCGGACCGTTGCCCTCGTCCTCATGAATTGCCCGTTCCACGAGTGGGCCGGCATCAATCGACTCAAGCTCCGGATGACCCACTGGCTGCTCGTCACGCTCGGTCCACGCCGCATGGCGAACACGATCTTTGCGACCATGGTCGCGGCTGAAACGCGCGCGAGAGCTCCGGACCGCTACCGGGAGGTCCAGCGTGCCATGCGCGGCGCCGAACGCATCGGCTTCGCGCGATGCGCCGCGAGCACGATGTTCGATCGCCCCCCGCTCCGCCCGTCACTCTCGTCTGTCCGCGCGCCCACACTCGTGCTCGCCGGAGACCGCGATCCCCTCTATCCGGTCGCTGAAGCCCGTGCCGAGGCCGCCCTCATTCCCGGAGCCCGCTTCGAGATTATCGAGGGGACAGCTCACCTCTCCGGCTGGGAAGCACCGGAGCCTGTCAACGCGCTCATCCGCTCCTTCGTCGAAGGACTCCCGACGCCTGGACGCGCACCGCGAGGGCAGCAATGAGGTCGCGGCTCCTGGCGACCCACGCGTCGCGACCACGGTGCACCGCGACGGGTTTCGCGTGCAGAAACGTGAGCGTGAGACACGGTCAAGGAGCAGAGCGCATGGCGGTATGGCAAGGACTCATCCCGAGAAGGACGTCCCTCGCCCCGGCGACAGGAGACGGACGGGCTGCGGCCACGGGATCGCACCAGGTGCGAGCGGAGAGCAGCCGACGGTTTTTCTTCCCAGCGTGCGGGGTGCTGATGCCTGCGTCTCCGTGGCTCGAATGGGCTATGGGTGGTCTGGTGTGCAGAGAGCGTCCGCGGGCAGGAACTCGGGTTCGCCCGTTGGGTAGCAGGGTACTCCTCCACACCTGCGCGGGGCGGCGAGCGTGGACGAAACGTCGAGATTGGAGCGGCTCGTTGCCGCTCACTGAGCTCTGGAGGTGACGTGATGATCCTCGGCAAGTGGTTTCTCCTTGGTAACGAGCCGCGATCCGATGAGGCACATGCCGAACGATGCGCTCAGCCGCAGGTACAGAGTACGGGCGTCTGAGGGAGGTGCAACATGGCACAGATCGGGCAGGAGATCGTCAACCCCCGGACCGGGCAACGCGTCCGGTTCATCGAAACAGCGAGTGCCTCCGGTGGTGCACGGCTCATCCTCGAGTGCGTGAGTCCGCCCAGCGCGGAACGCGAGCCCGAGCATGTGCACCCGTACCAGACCAATCGGTTCGCGGTGCATCGCGGCGCGCTCCGCTTCCGCATTGCTGGCCGGGAGCGAGTCGTGGCTGCCGGTGAAGACATCAGCATCCCGCCGGGCATACCGCACTACTTCTGGGCAGAAGGCAGCGAGCCCGCCGAATACCGGCAGGAATTCGAGCCGGCCCTGAACACCGAAGCTTTCTTCGAGGCTCTCTTCGGACTCGCCCAGGCCGGGGAATTGAGCCGGAGTGGGATGCCACCCCTTCGGCTCCTCGGCGTATTCGGACAGACGTTCTAGTCGACCGTGCGTCTCACGCGGCCACCGAGCTGGGTCCAGTGGTTCACGTTCGCCGTACTGGGGCCGCTCGGCCGGTTGACCGGCCAGCGCCTGCCCTCGGCAGGAACCGGCGCTTGAGGCGCGGAGCTGCGGCAGCCGTTCGGACGGGGGTGCATTGCAGGCCAGAAACGCGTTCGGCAGCGCCGGACGAGGGAACCCTCGGCAAAGGAGCCGATCATGGATCAATCGCAGACCGCAGCCACCTTTCACTGGGCAACGCCACTCGGCGTGAGCGTACTCTGCTTTCTCGCGTCGGGAGTCGTTCATCTGCTGATCGGGATACTCACGCCGATCTTCGTCAACTCGAAATTCGGACGGAGTGCCATCTTCATCTCGCAGCGAACCGATAGCCAACTCTTCGGTGCAACGCCGTCCGAACTCCTCGAGAGGAACGAGGAGCTGGCACTGTTCCGCACGCTCTTCTTGACCAACGCGGGTGGATCACTGGTCATCATCGGTCTCTTCATGGTTTCTCTTGCCTGGTTCGGCCTTCGCCAGCACCAGGCGTGGGCGTTCGTCACCCTCGTCCTGGCGGGGCTGATCGTGCTCCCTTATTGGTTTTTCGTTTTCAAACCCTACTGGAACGCTGGCATCGCCATACGGTTCGCTGACCTTCCGCCGATCTTCTGGATACCGACGTCTGTCCTGATTCCGGGAATCATCTTCGGTTACCTCGGCCTGCGATCCTGAACGATCCTGGCTGGCCTGCGCCGCCGAGACAGCCGAGAGAGTCAGTGCAACAGCTCCAGAACCGTGCTGAGGGGACGGGCGAGGCACAGGCCGGACGATGAGCCGTCCTGTTGTACGGCTCGCGAAAGGGAGTGCGGAATCGTCAGCGAGATTCTCGACCCGGGCAGGATCGGAAAGTCGATCGGCTGGAAGCTCGCTCAGCTGCGACACGAAGCTGGCAGAGAGTCGCGTACAGCAAAGTAACGAGAACGCAGCTTGCAGAGGGAGCAGCGAACGGCCTGCTGGCATCGCATGCGACTGTTGCGGATGCCGCCGAGTGCGGAGCTTCTGTGCCACTGCACCGCTGGAGTCGGTTCTCTCCGGGCGCTGCAGAGAGCCGGCACAGCCAACCGCACAGGGAACATCCCGACCGAGGTGGCGAACCCGCTGGGCGGTACACCCCCACGTGCGAGGACATCCTGAGCGGTACGCCCCCACGTGCGTGGGGAACTACGTGGATTCGCAGAACCAGTACATCTTCTCGTACTATCGGGATGGCGCGCAGTCCTCGTCTCTCGGGGGCAGCAGCTACATCTACGGATCCATTCGCGGCTGGTGGAAGAACCCGAGTGATGGTCGCTGGTATCTGGTGACCCAGAAGGGTTTGGTCTCCGACAAGAACCGGCAGTTCAATTACGAGATCGGCATTCTTCGGGCCCAAGCGACAAATCTCATCAGTACCACCGCCAAGCCTGGGTATGTCTTCCGCTACACGCTGGGGCAAGGCGGGACGCCGATCTACGTCTACCGCCCCGTCGTGAAGTACTACAACGGCGTCGACTACTGTGTGCTGAGCAATGGGCAGGCGAATCCCTTCGATCCCAACGCGGTGATCCGCGATGCAGAGAGTTGCCCCTACTTCGACGACACGACGCACCACCAGATCTGCGGCGACCTGTACAGCCAGTACTGGTCCAAGATCGGCAGGGAGCGCGGCGTCTCTGGCATCGACTTCTGGGAGACCGTGATGCTGATAGGCCGACCTCTCTCCGGGCACTTCCAGGAGTGCCAGGACGGAGTCTGCGACTACGTCCAGTACTTCGAGAGGGGCATGATGATCATCCGAACCGTCAACAATGAGACGACGGTCAACCTGATCAATCTCGGCAACACTGTGGACTCGACGACGATGTCGGTTTCGACTCTTGCGAGTCGTCTTGCTGGCGTCAATTACGATGGAGGCACCAACAAACCGTATCCGGCGGTCAACACTGTCCAGTGTGGTCTCCGCTACCGCTGCTGAGGGAGGGGCAAAGGGGCCGGAGGACGGAATCCTCCGGCCCTCATCTCACGTCGCTGCTCCTGGACACGGTACGCAGTAGCTCACTGCGGAACACGGCGGTAGGTGTCGCGAGGAGCGAAATCGGCTTCTGTCCATCTGTACTGATCCGGATTCCAGGGCTCTCCGTAGCGCCACTGGTAGTAGTGCAGTCCGGTATTCGTGAAGTCGACCTTCCAGGGGTCGGGGTTATCCGGCGTGTAGCTCAGGCAGCGCCTCTCGAAGCACTGGACCAGGATCCAGCGATCCACTCCGCCGACCTTGGCGCGAGTCCAGTAGGGCTCAGTGATCGGCAGTCCGACCAGCCAGAGCCAGGGTATGCGTTGGGGTGCCTGGACCAGCGTGTAGTGAAAGAGGCGTTGGCAGTACTTCCCCTGAGGCACGCAGACCCAAGAGAGGTCCGTCGCCACCCAGCCGGGCTGCTGCAGGAAGTCCCAGAAGACGGTGGGGATGCTGTGGGGCGGGTTGCCTCCCTCGATGGCGGCGGAACCAGGGGCACTGACGACGTCTATGTCTGGAGTCGCAGGGTCGTAGGAGACATTGCCCTGCGCATCGATGACGAGAATTCCGGATAAGTCGCTCTGGGTCTTGGCTGCCTTGGCGAGTGCGACATAGGTGACGCCGCCGCCGTCGGGGTCTCCGACGATAGGGATCGCGGGTGGATCACGCTGGATGAAGCGGGAGTCACCGATCTGGATGAGGCCGGAGAGGAGTTCCCAGGGGAGCCTCCCCGCGGTCAACCACCAGGCTGGCTCGAGGGGATCCCAGGTGACGCGTGTTTCAGGGATCTGAGGGTAGACGATGGGGCTCTCGAGGTCCACCAAAGACTGTTTGCGGGTGGCTGTCGGCAGGGCGTTGGTGACCTCGACGCGCCCCTTGGGGGAGTAGCGGACCCAGCGCGCTCCGACGATGGTGAGACTGTTAACGAAGGCGTCACAGACCGGAGCGTCATTGAATGCAAGTCCTTCCCGATAAGGCTCCAGCATGAGGGGCCCTGCCCCGAAGACTGGCTGGCGCTCCAAGCCGAGGGCAGCAGGGAGATCATAGGAGAGCAGCGGGACAGCAAGTTCTGGACTCAGGGAGAAGGCCGAGAGCCTCCCGTAGGGTCGCCACCATGACTCACAGACCACGAAGGGTTCGATCCCGAGTCCGATGTCGATGCGCACTCCATCGGGTTGTGGCGGGGACGGCAGGATGTACGGCTCTGCTGCGGCTGGTGCTGGGATGGATGGCAGGAGCAGTGCGAGGGCGAGGGCGACCAAGATCATTCTGCGGCGCCTTCGCGAGGCTACCGTGGTTCGCGCAGGACGGTGGTACCAGCGGAGAGACTGGTATCGCATGACGGCACAGTCCCTTCTCCTGAGCAAAACAGCCCTTCCCGCGTCTACCGATCAGCAGGAGTGTAGCCGCAGATGTCGGCGTGAGCAAGGGTGGTGCGCGCATGAAGACCGATGGTCGTCTCTCGACGATGCAGGACCGAGTTCGCGAGATCCAGATCCTCGTCGCGAGGGCGCGGCAGGTGTCCCGAGAGGAGCGTGCTCTGGTTCTGCGCTGTTTGGTGATAACGCTGGAAGACTTGCGTCGTCTCGCGAGTAGCGCAATCGCAGATTGCGAGGAGAGAAGCGATGGCCAAGAAACCACCTCTGGGCAGCGGTGAGCGCTTCGAGCAGCTCGTGCAGCAGCTGAAGCGCAAAGGGGTCAAGGACCCCGAGGCTTTGGCGGCCTGGATTGGCCGCCGGAAGTATGGCAAGCGGTTCGATGAGCTAGCGCGGAAGGGCCGGAAGAAGAAGTGAGCGCGCAAGAAAGCTGCTGCAACGCGGCAGAACCGGCAGTGAGAGATCTTCTGCGTTTCGGTATCGAGGTCGAGGGGGGAGAGGAGTTGCTGCGCACCCTCTCTGAATGTCCGGATCTTCCAGTACACCTCCGCGGTGCGGCGAACCTGATCCTGAACTGGTTCCCGGATGCGAGGCTTTCTCTCCGCTGGTACGAGGATCCCGAGAAGCCGTCTGACCAGCACCCTATCCTCTGCGCCTCGCTACCAGAGCTGAACGAGGAGAGGTTCCAGCACCTCTGCAGGGTGATCGACGATGCCAACCTGGTCCTCCTCACTGCGTCCTGCTGGACCTTTGCCGCACTCGGCTCCGATGAAGGGCTCCTGTACGCGGATCTGGATGAAGACCTGGGGTGGAGCGACTCATGAGCCCGTTGCTGCTGCTGTTCTTGGGGACATGCGGTCTCTCGTCGCTCATCTTCTGTGTCGTGATGCTCCTCCTAGAGAACCGCCCCTACCTCGATACCGTCGAGAGGCTGGTCCTCGTGCCGGTACACCCCCACGTGCGTGGGGACAACGGCCTGTTGCTGCTGTCCGAGCTGTTGGATACCGGTACACCCCCACGTGCGTGGGGACAACCCTCTCGTACTCGCTCTTGACGAACCGGGCAAGCGGTACACCCCCACGTGCGTGGGGACAACGACCTCACCGGCGAGCGCTGCCGGCGCGGTCTCGGTACACCCCCACGTGCGTGGGGACAACGATCTGTCCGGCGAGTAACCAGTGTAGCGTCTCGGTACACCCCCACGTGCGTGGGGACAACACGATGATACGACGCCGATTTTCGGCCCGCACACCCCCGATAGTCTCGTTTCGCCGTCGCGACGAGGAAAACCGCTCCGCAACCCGGCACAAGCAGACTAGCCTGCCCAAACGCGCCGCGCTCCAGTACCGCAAGCAGCCAGTCCGTTGCCGTTACCGCACCACGTGCCCTGTGCACCAGCAGCGCGCCGCCACTGATCCCGGTACCGCTCCAGCACGCAGCAGCCGCACCGGCACGCGCTTCAGCGCGCCACCCCGCCGCGCTGGGCGAGGAGGTCCCGCCAGACCGGCCCGTCGGGGTACCGGTACTGCTCGAGCGACTCGCGCTTCATCTCGATCGAGTAGCCGGGCCGCTCCGGCGGCAGGTAGCGAGCGTGCCGCACCCGCACCGGGTCGACGAAGTGCTCGTGCAGGTGGTCGACGTGCTCGATCATCCGGTTCTCCATCGTCCCGCTCACCGCGATGTAGTCGAACATCGAGAGGTGCTGCACGTACTCGCACAACCCGACGCCACCGGCATGTGGACACACCGGAACCCCGAACTTCGCCGCAAGGAGGAGCACCGCGAGTACCTCGTTGACCCCACCGAGCCGGCACGCGTCGATCTGGCAGAAGCGGATGGCACCGCTGGCGAGGAGTTGCTTGAAGACCACACGGTTGGCCACGTGCTCGCCGGTGGCGACGCCGATCGGCGCGATCGCCTCGGCGATCGCCTTGTGCCCGAGGACATCGTCCGGATGAGTCGGTTCCTCGATCCACCAGGGGTCGAACTCGGCCAGTTCCCGCATCCAGGCGATGGCCTGCGGCACGTCCCAGCGCTGGTTGGCATCCATCATCAGCTTGCGGTCGGAACCGATGACGTCCCGCAAGAGCCTGGCCCGAGCCCGGTCGTGCTCGAGATCCTGACCGACCTTCATCTTGATGGCGGTGAACCCCTGCGCGATCGCCTGGCGGGCGAGCGCCGCGACCTGCTCGTCGCTGTAGCCGAGCCAGCCAGCCGAGGTGGTGTAGCAGGGATAGCCGGACCGGTAGAGCTCCTGCTCGCGTTCGGCACGACCCGGCGCCTGCCGCCGGAGCAGCTCGAGCGCCTCGTCGGGCGTGAGCGCATCGGTGATGTGGCGGAAGGGGACGAGCCGGACGATCTCCTCGGGCGAGAGGTCGGCCAGGAGCTTCCAGACCGGCTTGCCGACCGCGCGTGCCCAGAGGTCCCACAACGCGTTGACGACCGCCGCGGTCGCGAGATGCAACACTCCTTTCTCGGGGCCGACCCAGCGCAGTTGCCCGTCGTTCGCCAGCCGCTCCCAGTAGCGACCGAAGTCAGCGACGATCTCGTCGAGACGCTGACCGACGACGAACGGCTCGAGCGAGTGGACAGCCGCGACGCAGAGCTCGTTGCCACGGCCGATGGTGAAGGTGAGGCCGTGGCCCGCGAGTCCCGGCGTGTCGGTCTGGAGGATGACGTAGGCTGCCGAGTAGTCGGGGTCGGGATGCATGGCGTCGGAACCAGCCAGCGTGAGCGAGGTGGGGAAGCGGACGTCGTAGACCTCGATCCTGGTAATCGTGGTGGGCATGGTCGGACTCCTTTCCGATCCGATCGAGCACGGAGCGTCCGGCGCGCTCCGCCGGTCCGTTCCTCTGCCGACCCGATGATCGCAGAACGTTCGCCCGATTTGAAGGGCCGGAGCCGCTCCGCTGTAATGGCACGCCAGGAGAACAATGCCGACGGTAGCCTCAGCTCCCGCCGCTCCCGGCAGCCAGACTAGCTCGAGTCAGGAAGCCACGGACGTCCGCTGGCAATTCATCGAACCCGACCAGTTCGACGAGACGGAGGAGTTCAGCCAGGCCCTCCTCCCAGAGGGCCCGATAGTCCCCAGCCTCATAGCTGTGGAGTTCGGCATCGAACGGCTCACCCGAGCTGACGCGCTGGCGCTGCTCGGTCAACCAGGCAAGCGCAGCGGCGTAGCGGGCATCGAGCGCAGCGAAACGGTCGAGCGTCTGTCCGATCTCGCTGCGACGGGCATGGCGGAGCCACACTGCTTCGAACTCGTGAACCAGGGCAGCGAGACGCGCCCGCTGCTCCCCGAGTACGGCAATCGCTCGGTCGAGCGACTCGAGCACCACAGCACGGTCAGCCCCGCGTGAAGCGGCGAGTTCGCGGAACTCTCGTCGGCTCCGCTGGCTCGCACGCAGCTTTTCGGCAGCGAAGAGGACGAGCCGGGCCACGAAGGTGTAGTCGTGCCGGACGTCGGGTCGCGGCACGCGACTCCAGGCCGCGAGTGCCTCCAGCGCTGCCGTGCGGAGTCCCTCGAGCGCCGCCGGGTCGACCATGTCGATGAGCCGACCAGCCAGCGGTTCATCGAAAAGCGCAAGGGCGCTGTTCGACCGGTTGGGTGCGCCGAGCGTCGGCGCGGTGACCGCACGACCGAGCCGGTGGATCGCTGCGACAGCCGGATCATCTGGTGCGACAGACAAAAGCTGGACAGCGAACGCTTGGTCGAGCGACTCCTGCATGACATCGGGACCCGACCAGGCGACCGCGGCACCCGCTGCATAAGGGTAGACGGAAAGTGAAAGCGGCTGATAGTGTCCGTAGTCGCCCCAATCGGTCAGCAGCATGCCGGAGGTACCGTGGGCAAGCCCGTCGCGGACGAGGCCCCGGATGTTGGCGAGCGCGTTCTCGATGCGCGGGAAGAGCGTGTTCCAACTGGAGGTTCCTGGGCAGACCCAGTAGGCACGACCGAGCGAGCCGAGGAGTTCGGTCGAGGGGTAGCGGTCCTGCGCCTCGTAGTGCCAGTCGAGCAGGAGCACGTCTTCGGGCAGCTCGCGGACGAGTTCGGGATAGTGGAGCAGGATGTCGGCCCAGACCATGATCCGCCGACCGTAGCGGGCCGCGAGGTCACGCAAGCGCAAGACGTGCCGGAGATAGAGCCGCCCTTTACCCAGTTGGCGAGCGAGTTCCTTCGACTGGCCAGTCCCGAGGTCCCAGGTCTCGTCGCAGTCGACGTTGAACCAAGTGGAGGTGAAGTTCGGCAGGTAGTCGGCATAGAGTTCGTCCAACAGCTGGTACGTCTCCTCGCGGGCTGGCGTGAGCGTCCAGCGCCAACCGACTTCGTCGAGATGGGCATATTGGGCAAGGGAAAGCAATCGCCGCTGGTGGCCGAACGATTGGAGGTTGGGGACGAGCTCGACGTGCCGCTCGCGGCAGTAGCGATCGAGGGCGCGGATGTCATCCGGGGTCAACGGGTCGCACCCGGCTCCGATCTCGGGATGACGGGGGAACGCGAACGTATGCTCGACATAAAGCTGAAGGTGGTTGTACTTGAGGTGGGAGAGGAGATCGACGAGGTGGAAGAGCGTCTCGCGAGTCGGCACCTTGCCGCGCGAGACATCGAGCATGACACCGCGGCTGGGGAGCACGGGCCAGTCGACGAGGGTGACGGCGGGAAGGCGCCGTCCGTAGGCCCGGATGAGCTGCCGAACGGTTTGACTCCCATAGAACAGGCCTGTCGGAGTATTCGCGGCGAGGACGAGTCGCTGTGCCCCGCACTGGATGACATACCCTTCCGTACCGCGGGGATCGAGACCAGCAACGGGCGCACCCAGCACGAAAACGATGCGGTTGACGCCGTCGAGTGGGTCGAGCGCAACGCGGATGGGAAGCGGGAGACCGGTTACCTCACGGGTCGTCGCCTGCAGCTGGCGTGCTGCACCCTCGAGCGTCTCGACTGCTGTCGCTGGCAAGACGAGCTCGCTATCCCAATCGAGAAGCCAGGCATCCTCGGCAGGGCCAGGCGTGACCTCGCGCGGTGGGGGTAACAGGGAAAGCGACTCCGGCATACCGAACCTCCTTTCGTACCGTCACGAGCGTTGCTGGTCTGGGCTCGCTGCGGATGCGGGGCCAGTCCTGGAGTCGGAGGCGAGTGCCTGGCGCAGGCGGCCACCGGCAGCAGTGAGCCGAGCACGTGCCTGCACCGCATCGAGACCGGTGAGCGCCATCAGGATGGCCGTCTTGGCCTCGCCCCCGGCTCGCTCGAGGAAGTACGCTGCCTCATCCTCGGGCAGTCCAGTGACTTCCGCGACGGTGCGCACGGCTCGCCACCACAGCTTGCGGTTCACCGGTCGCACGTCAACCATGAGGTTGCCGTACGTCCGGCCCAGCCGGACCATGACCGCGGTGCTCAGGGTCGTGAGCGCAATCTTCTGCGCGGTCCCAGCCTTCATGCGCGTCGAGCCAACGAGGACTTCAGGACCGACGAGCGGCGCGACGACCAGGTCGGCTAGCTGCTCGACCGGCGACGGACACCGGCACACCAGCGCAGCGATGAACGCACCGTGCTGGCGTGCCTGGGCGAGCGCACCGAGCACGTAGGGGGTACGCCCACTGGCACTGATGCCGAGTACCGCGTCCTCGGGGCCGACACCGAGGGCCGCGATGTCGCGGGCACCCGACGTCTCATCGTCCTCAGCTTCCTCGACCGGTTCATGCAAGGCACGCGTCCCACCAGCCAGGAGCGCCAGGACGCGACCCGGCTCGAGCCCGAAGGTCGGCTGACACTCGATCGCATCGAGCATCGCCAGCCGGCCGGACGTACCCGCACCCACGTAGACGAGCCGGCCCCCGCGCTCCAGCCGCTCGACAACCGCATCGACGAGCGCAGCGAGCCGTACACGCTCACGCTGGAGCGCCGGGACGACGCGAGCCTCCTCCTCGAGCATGAAATCGACGAGTTCCTGACTCGAGAGCCGGTCGAGATCGCGCACACGCGGATCCAGACCCTCTGCTTCGCTCGCTCGGTCGTTCGGTTTCTCGGCTGGAGAACGCATCGTCTCGCTCCCATCACGGAGTCGAACCAGCGGCGTTGGCTGGTTCCCCGATATCTCGCTCGAGCGGGACACCGGCAGCAACGAGCCGCTCGGCGAAGGCCGGACTGGCATACGCGACCCGGCCACGGCAGACCGCCCCGTGCACACGCAGGGAGGGATCGAGCACGACGAGATCGGCGTCGTAACCGGGTGCGAGCCTGCCCTTGCGGTGAGCCAGCCCGAGCGCCCGGGCGGGCGTTTCGCTGAGCATGCGCACCGCCTGTTCGACGGGTACGTCGACGAACTCGACGAGGTTCCGGAGCGCGCGGTCCATCGTGAGCAGGCTACCGGCGATCGTGCCGTCGGCGAGGCGCGCCAGGTCGCCGTCGACCCGCGCCACCAGGTCCGCGAAGGTAAAGGTCGTGCCGGTCGGCAAGCCGGCTCCTGGCTGTGCATCGGTGACCACAACCGTCCGCTCGGGGCCGAGCGTACGGGTGAGGACACGCATCACCGGCGGCAGGACATGGTGACCGTCGGCGACGAGTTCACCAAAGGCCTCCGGGCACTCGACGAGCGCACCGAGCGGGCCAGGCGCGCGGTGGAGCAGCGGCGGCATGGCGTTGAAGCAATGGGTGAGGAGCCGGGCACCGCGCGCGAACGCCTGGCGTGCGACCTCGTAGGTCGCTTCGGTGTGACCGAGCGCAACAGTCACGCCGGCAGCGACCAAACGATCGAGGACGTCCATGGCGCCGGGGAGCTCGGGCGCAAGGGTGACGACGCGGAGGTGTCCACGGGACAGAGCCAGGAGCCGCTCGGCGAGCGCGCGATCGGGCAGGCGGAGCCAGGACGGATGATGCGCACCCCGCCGCGACGGGTTCAAGAACGGCCCCTCGAGGTAGATTCCGAGCGGCTGGGCACCCTGCTCGTGGCCTGTCACCGCCTGAACAGCGGCAACGAGCTGCCGCTCGGGGAGGCCTTCCGGAACGCCGACGACGTTGACGAGGAACGCTGTCGTGCCAGTGCGTGTGACCCAGCGCGCGTAGGACCGGATCTCGTTCGGTTCGGTCGTGTGGAGCGCAAAGCCGCCACCACCGTGCGTATGGAGGTCGATGAAACCCGGTACCACGAGGAAACCACTGAGATCGACAGCCGCACCGGCACGAGGGTGCTCGTGGTCGACCGCGACGATCCGTGAACCAGCGATGCCGAGCCACCACCCCGTCCGACGGGTGCCGGCATCGACGAGTTCGGCACCGACGAAGACCAACTCCATCGCCGCCTCCTCAGACCGTCCGGGTAACCTTGGCGAGGCCGCGTGGCCGATCCGGGTCGAGTCCACGGGCGCGAGCCAGCGCGAGTGCGAGGAGTTGACCAGGCACGACAGCGATCAGCGGTGAGAGCCATTCCGGTATGCCCGGCGGGAGGGGTAAGGGGAGATGGGCCCGAGCGAGGAGGCCGGCCTCGTCGCTGACGATCGCGAGCAGCGCCTGGCGGGTCGCGAGTTCCTCGGCAAGTGCAACGAGGTCGGAAAAGACGGCACCGGAGGGTGCGATCAGGACGACTGGGAAGCCGGGCTCGACGAGTGCGATCGGGCCGTGGCGGAAGTCGGCCGAGGAATACGGCTGCGCTAGCACGAGACACGTCTCCTGGAGTTTCAGCGCGACCTCGAACGCCGTCGCGTAGTTGAAGCCCCGGCCGATGACGGCGAGGAGGCGCACGTCCCGGAAGGGACCGAGCTGCTGGACGAGATCCCGGTGATGCTCGAGCGTCCTGCGGAGCGCCGCAGGCACCTCAGTGAGCTGGCTCAGGCGCGTGCGGTCTCCAGCGAGCGCGACACTGAGGAGAGCCAGAACGAAGAGTTGCGCCGTGTACGTCTTGGTCGCGGCGACAGCGCGTTCCTCACCGGCCAGGAGCGGGAGCACCAGTTCAGCTGCCTGGGCGAGCGGCGAAGCGAGATCGTTGGTGACGGCAAGAGTGAGCGCACCCTGGCGACGCCCTTCCTCGATGACCGCGACGATATCGGGCGACCGGCCGCTCTGGCTGATCGCGAGAACGAGGCTTCCGGCGAGCGACGGGGGCCGCCGGTACAGCGTGAACAGGGAAGGGGTCGCCAGGGCGACAGGCAGTCGGTTGTATGCCCCGAAGAGGTACTGGGCATACCGCGCGGCATTGTCGGAACTGCCGCGAGCAGCGATCACCACGTAGCGCGGTGGAGCAGCCTGGATGCGCCCTGCCACCTCCTCGACGAGAGGGTATCCCTCGTCGAGGAGACGCTCGAGGACAGCCGGCTGCTCAGCGATCTCACGTTCGAGCATCGACATGACGACGATCCAATCGTGCGCGATACTCGGCAAGGTCAACAATCTGACCGGAGACACGCGCTTCTTCGGCGGCGAAGGCCAGGAGATGACTCTCGACCGCCTGACGAGCGCTCGTCAGCACATCGGAACGCTCACCGCGGACAGCCTGGACGAACGCACGGACGAGGCCGACATCGCCACCACCATGCCCGCCGATCGGGGGCGCCAGGCGCATCGTCTCGATGGTGCCCGTGAGGTGGTCGGCTATCACGAGTTCGCGGCGCGATTCGTTCGCGAGGAGCGTCGCACGCGTGCCGTCGATGCGGACGGTCCGTCCTTCGACATGGGAGGCACCTTGCATCGTGAGCGAGACAGCAAGCTGACCAGCGAACTCCATCAACACCACCTGGTGATCGACCGCCGTATTGTCACAGTGGTAGACACAGCGGCCATATGGCCCCGTCGCAAGCGCTGCGAGGATCGCCTCGGGATCAGGATCCGGCGACACTGCGTGCTGGAAAGAACTTCCAGCAGCCGTGAAGAGATAGATCCGGGGAGCGAAGTACGGGCACTCGTCGGCGAGCGGGCAACCGTCGGTACAGCGCTCCGGAGCGCCTGGCGGCGCCTTCGCTGGGGTGAAGTGGGTGAGAGACCCGAAGGAGGCGACACGCTGGCACGAGCGATCGAGGATCCAGACCAGAAGATCGAGGTCGTGACAGCACTTGGTGAGGATCATCGGGCTCGAGCGCTCCGTATTCGCCCAATTACCGCGGATAAAGCTGTGCGCGAAGTGGAAATACGACAGGTTCTCGCGCCAGTCGACAGACACGATCTCACCTAGGCGCCCACTGTGAACCAGATCGTAGATCGTGCGGAAAAAGGGCGCATAGCGCAGCACGTGCGCCACCTGGAGCACACGCCCAGTCCGCTCAGCGGTCGCGGCGAGGGTGAGGCACTCTTCCGGTGTCGTCGCCATCGGCTTTTCCAGGAGGACATGGTAGCCCTTCTCGAGGAACGCGATGGTACTCGGGAAGTGATCCCGGTCCATCGTCGCGTTGATGAGAGCCGGCGCCAGTTGCGGTTGCTCGGCGAGTTCCTGCCAGGAGCGGAACTGGCGCTCGGGCGGGATTCCGTGCTGCTGCGCGAAGCGCGTGCGGCGTTCGTCGTTCGGCTCGGCAACCGCGATGAAGCGAAGATCCCACGGGGCCCGGAGTGCATATGTACCGTAGGCTAACGTTCCCCGGTTACCAGCGCCGACCAGGACAGCTTCGACGGGTCGCTGCATCCTGTGTCTTCCTTTCCCGATGAATCGCTCGCTCCCGCATGCGCTGGACGGGAAGTGGACCCGGCCCACCCCACCGCTCCACCGGTGGGGGCCCAGTGGGGTGGGCCAGGAACAGGCTCACACCGGCTTGAGCTGACCGGTCCAGATCATCATGATCGCGAAGTTATCCCCGTAGGGAGCATTGAGATAGATCGGGTCACTGTCCGGTGGCCACGGTTGGACACGCACCCCCTCGCGAACGGGGTTGTTGCCATAACGCTCGAACAGCGGGATCATGGGCAACAATTCATTGAACGCCAGGGCAAGCTTAGTCACGTTCTGCCGTTGTGCCTCGACATCGAGCCCGAGCCCGGCATCGACGACCATACGCTCGAGGTCGACTTCACCCAGCACATCGGTCTGTTGCTTCAACTCGAAGCCCATACCGCGGCCACCTTGGTTCGCGGCGATCGGGATGTTGTGGGTGAAGAGGTCCTGGACGAAGGCGAAGTGCGGGTGCGGGTTGGTCGTCGAACCCCAGGCCTGAATCGCGAGTTGGAAATTCCCCTTGTCGACCTCGATCGGTTGCTGGGAGTACGTCACGCTTCTCGGTGCCACCTTGATGCCGAAACGGGTCAACTGGTCAGCGACATTCTGGGCACTCGCAGACCAGTCTGCATACTCGGCCGGGAAGAGCAGCTCGTATTCCGCGTTCTTGCCGTCCGGAGTCTGCCAGGTATCTCCGTTCTTCCGCCAGCCAGCCTGCGTCAGGAGTTCAGCCGCACGGTCGGGGTCGTACTCGTAGGTGTTGAGCCTGGCGATCTCCGACTGTGGAACCCAATCGGGAACCAAGATATCGGAGAAGCCGGCCATGTACTTGACCGCTTTACCGGAGTCACCGAGCGCGACCGTGCCGTTCTGGGCACGATCGATCGCATAGGCCAGCGCCTGGCGAGCACGCTTGTCGCGGAACTCCGGCAGCTTGTCCAGATTGAAGAGCAGGGCTGGTCCGGAGTAGACCGGCGGACGGATGATCCGTATCCCTTGTTGCTGGAACGCCTTTTCGGTCGCCGGCGGGAAGCCATGCGTCGCGTAATCCACGTCGCCGGCGAGGACGAGCGGGGTCACGTCCGGCGTCTCGCCGTTGAAGATCACTAGCCGATCGAAAAGGACTTGATCAGCCCCGACACCGTTCGGATTCTTGACCAAGGTCAGCTGGGCATTGGTGATGCTGTTGTAGTCGAACTGGAACGGACCACTGGCCAAAATCTGCTGGGGCCGGAAATTCTTGATTTCATCGAGGAGCGCAGTACCCTCTGGGGAATCCATGTCCTTGCCTGCAGCAAACAAGTCCTGCACCTTCTTAGCGAACTCGCCATATTGCTTCGTGGAAACGATGCGGAGCTTGAGCACGTACCGCTCGACGACGGTGGAGGGGGTGCTCATATGGAAGCGGACCGTGCGGTCATCCACTGCCTGGACGCGGTCGATATAGCGCCAGATCACGTTCCGCAGGGCCCGCACTGCCCACACCGTCGTCAGGACGTCCTGCGCGGTCAAGGGAGAGCCGTCACTCCACTTGAGTCCGGGTTTGAGCGTGAGGACGAACTCGTTGGCTGTGCGATCGAACTCCCAACTTTCCGCGAGCAGCGGTAACCACTTCTTGTCGGCCCAGTAGTACATCGCGCTCGGCGCCAAGATGAAGTCGTGGTAGATCCCGGCACCCAGAATCGCTTGCGTCACACCCTCGAGCAGGTTGAAGTGTCCGGTCGGCGGCATCTGGTACGGCCAGGCACCGTGGAACGCCTTGCCGCCTCCGGGTGCCGGAGCGGTTTGCGGTGCGGTCGGCGAGGCAGCAGCAACCGGTGTCTGCCCGGAAACAGGGGCCTGGGTGGGGGCAGCTGTCGGCGTCGCTTGTTCGCTGCGGCAGGCAGCGAGCAGACCTCCGGCGAGCGCACCACTCGCCAGAGCGAGCAGGCGGCGACGGGAAAGACGCAGCGTATCGGGCGATCGCATCGAACTCCTCCTTCACGTTCATGGTGACCCGGTCACCGGGTGAACCGACGAATCACGACGACAACGACAACGAGGAACGCCAGACCGACCAGAAGACTCAAGAGCGCGACGACGAACTCGGGAGAATCCCGCGGCAGCAGGAGCACGAGAGCTGCCGCAAGGAGCGTGACGAACAACGCGCTGGCGAGCGCTGCCCGTCCGGCTTCCGGGCTCATCGGCACACTCCCGATCCATTTTCACCCCCTCTCCAACGAGAGACGCTCGTCGTTACCCGATGTCGGCGCTTCCCTTCTCGACTGCAGCGCATCGGACCCGGTCCGCTCCTGTTGAACGATGTGGCAGGCGACCGCGCGCTGTCCGTCCACTGCACCGAGCAGTGGCCGCTGCACGTCACAGAGTCCAGCGACGAAGTGGAGGCAACGCGGGTGAAACGGGCATCCGGAGGGAAGGTTGGCCAAGCTGGGAATATCCAGGCTCCGCAGAAGCAGCTTCGCCTTCTGACGAGTGAGGTCGGGATCGGGCTCGGGGATAGCGGCGAGGAGCGCCTGGGTATAGGGGTGGAGCGGATGACCGATCACGCTCGGAGTTGGGCCGAGCTCGACGACTCGGCCGAGGTAGAGGACGGCGATCCGGCCCTGCCAAGCGAAGTACTTGGCCATCGCCAGGTCGTGTGTAATGAAGAGGAACGCTACCCCCAGCTCCTCCCGGAGACGGCGCAGCGTATTGAGAAGGCTCACCCGAATCGAGACATCGACCATCGAGGTAGCTTCATCAGCGACGATCAGCTCGGGCTCGACGGTCAGTGCCCGGGCGATCGAGACGCGCTGGCGCTGCCCGCCGCTCAGCTGATGCGGGTACTTGGGGAGGAACTGCTCGGGAGGAACGAGATCGACGAGCTGGAGCAAGCGCGCAGCCCGCTCGACGGCATCGACCCGATTCCGAGCGATACGGTGATGGAGCAGGGGAGCAACTAACGTATCCGCGACCGTGCGGATCGGGTTCAGGGAAGCGTACGGGTCCTGGTGGACGATCTGCACAGCGCGGCGGAAACTGCGGAATGCGTTCGCCGGGAGGCGCCAAACATCCTGTCCGCGATACCGGACGCTCCCGGATGTCGGCCGGAGGAGACCAGCGGCAACCTTGCCGAGCGTCGTCTTTCCAGAACCGCTCTCACCGACCAGACACAGCACATCACCCGGTTCCAGACAGAACGAGACCTCCTCGACCGCACGGAGGAGCGTACGGCCGCGCCGGAAGTGGACGGAAACGCCGTGCAGCTCCAGGAGCGGCTCAGGCATGACTGGCTCCTCCCAGTCGCTCCGTCCGTCGATCGAGAGACACCGCTGACCAGTAGTGACATGCGCTCCAGTGATCCGCACCCACCATGCAGAGAGGCGGATCTTCGCTCCGGCAGCGGTCCGTCGCCAACTCGCAGCGCGGTGCGAAGCTACAGCCAGGAGGGAGCTCCGCGAGGCTCGGTGGTGAACCGGGGATAGAAGCAACCGTCGTGAGTGAGCCGCTCACCGGCGGCACCGCGCGGAGGAGTCCCCGCGTATACGGATGCCGTGGTCGATAGAACAGGTCGCGGACCGGAGCCAGCTCGACGATGCGGCCCGCGTACATCGTCGCAACGCGATCAGCCAGTTCGGCAGCGAGCGGGAGATCGTGCGAGATGAACACCATCGCGAAGCCGAGTTCCTGCCGGAGCGAGCGAAGGACCTCGATGATCGCGCGCTGGGTGAGGATGTCGAGAGCAGTCGTCGGCTCGTCGTAAATGACGAGGCGGGGCTCCAACAGCAGACTCAAGGCGATCATGACGCGCTGGCGCATGCCCCCGCTCAGTTCGTGCGGATAGGACTGCAAGACCCGATCGGGATCGAGCTGGACGAGCCGGAGCAGCCGCTCGCACTGCTCGCGGACGCGGGTGCGGTCGCGGAGGCCGTGTGCTCTCGCGGTGTCCAACACCTGATCCCAAATTTTGAGGACGGGATTGAAGGCGTTCAGGGCTCCTTGGAACACCATCGCGCATTCTTTCCAGCGAAAATCGCGGAGCTCCCTGCCAGAGAGACGGACGACGTCAGTGACCCGACCGTCGCGCGTGCGATAGAGGATCTGCCCAGCGACGATCCGGGCACTCTTCGGGAGCAACCCCATGAGCGCGAGGCCGAGCGTCGTCTTCCCACAGCCACTCTCGCCGATCACCGCGAGACTCTCGTCGGGCGCGAGGTCGAAGCGCACCCCGCGCACCGCCTGGACGACTCCACCCGCTCCCTCGTACTGGATCACGAGGTCACGCACCGAGAGTACCGGTTCGTTCAGTGATTGCCGCCTCTCGATCACCTCAGGACTCCCGCAGGCGTGGGTTGAACAACCCTTCGAGCGAACGCGCAGCAGTGACGAGCGAGAGTTGCAAGAGCGCGATAGCCAGGACTGGTGCGAGGATGTACAGAACAGAATTCTTGAAGAAGATCGCTCCACGGATCCAGGCGAGATTGAGCATGATTCCCCAGTTTTCACCAGCGAGCGGTGCCAGCCCCAGGAAGTAGAGACCGACCTGGGCATACATCGCCGCGGTGACCCCGATGGTGAAGCTCATGACGATATAGGGGGCCATATTGGGCAGAATCTCGCGGAACAAGATATGGAAGGTACTCAAGCCGAGCGCTCGTGCCGCTTCGACGTACTCCCGTTCCTTGAGGGAGAGCACCTGCGCGCGCACTGCCCGGAGGAGTGTCGGCCAGGAGAGGAGACCGATCAGGAGCGCGAGCAACCAGGGGCGATCGAGCTTGACGAAGGCGGAGAGGACGACGAGCAAGGGGAACTGCGGGACCGTCAAGACCACATCGGTCACGAGCCCGGTAACCGAGTCCACGGTCCCACCGAGGTAGGCCGCCAGAGAACCGAACGTGATGGCGATCGCGGTCGACAACAGGGCTGCCAAGACGGCGACCAGGATGATCGAGCGACCACCACGGAGGACCTGGGTCAGGACATCACGCCCCTCGTAATCCGTTCCGAGCGGGTGTTCGAGACTCGGCGGTTGGTAGATCTTCGTGACGTCCGGTTTCCCCGGCTCGGGGACGACCAGGGGTCCGAGCACCGCGAGGCCGACGAAGAACACCACACTCACGAGACCGAGGAAACCAGCCTTGTCGTGCCGGAAGAGATCAGCGAGCCAGGCAGCAACGAGTCCCAGCACCGATCGCTGACGACGCGGCAGCGTGTTGTGGACGCTCATCGGTCGCCCTCCGCAGTCTGCCGCCGGATCCGTGGATCGAGCCGACTGTACAGCAGATCAGCCAGGAGATTGGCACCGATGACTGAGACCGTGATCACGAGAAAGATCGCCTGCATCAAGGGGTAATCACGACGATTGATGGCATCGAGGAGCACGAAACCGATCCCTTCGTAGACGAAAATCCGCTCGATGACGACCGAGCCACCGACCACGAATCCCGCAGCGATCGCCACTTGCGCGAACAGCGGGAGGACAGCATTGCGGCCGACGTAGGCGCGCATGATGCGCCCATCGGAGAGTCCGCGTGCCCGAGCGACGGTGACGTAGTCTTCCTCGAGGGTGGAGAGCGTCGACGACTTCATCAGCAACATCCACGAGCCGATCGTCGTGAGCACGTAGGTGAGGACCGGCAGCGCCGCGTGATAGAGAACGTCAGCCACGAAGGTCAGCGTCAATCCAGGCTGAACACCGGGCGAGACGGCACCACGCATCTTGGTCACCGGTAGCCAACCGAGTTGGACTCCGAGAAAGACGATCAACACGATGGCGACCAGGTAGTTCGGCACGGCTTGAAAGAACGACCCGAGAGCAGTCAGCAGGTGATCGATCACGCCACCACGCCGGTAGGCCATGAGCATACCGAGCGAGAGTCCCAGGACAAAGCTGCAGAACAGCCCGAGACCAGCACTGAAAAGTGTCCAGGGAAGGTACCGGAGGAGAATCGATGACACTGGTGTCCCCGGAGAGACGAGCGACTGCCCGAGGTCTCCGCGAACGAGTGAGCGCATGTAGTCCAGGTACTGGAGCACCAGCGGCTGATCGGGATCGAACGCGAAGAGGGCTGCCGCCTGGTTCGCTGCCTCGTCGTACGTAAAGCCGTACTGGGAGATGAGGGTATGGATGTAAACTTCGACCGGGCTACCGGGCATGAGCCGCACGAGAAAGAAGGTGGCCGTCACGACGATCCAGACGGTGAGCACAGCTTTGAGCGAACGGCGAAACACGTAGGAACCCGCAATTCGGCGGATCACCCGAAGAGTTCGCGGCAAAGGAGAACGGCGTACCCAGTCCCTCACGAGCTGCCCCCACGATGCAGGAGACTCGAGGTGCTCGATCATCGCTGGTCCACCCTCTCGACACCGAACCGGGGTCGTTCGAGCCGGGCGTACAACTTGTACCGGTCGCCGCGATAGAGGCTCCGGACGAACTCGACAGGAAGATCGCGTCGATCGTAGGAAACGCGCTCGAGCCGAAACGCCGGTGTCCCCACCGGCACCTCCAGCAAGCGGGCTTCCTCCGGCCCGAGCACCGTCGCCTCGATCGTCTGCCGTGCGTGCGCAAGCTCGACGCCGTACCGCTCACTGAGCCACGTGTAGAGCGACCGATCGGTCAGATCGGCTTCGAGCAACGCAGGAAAGCGTTCCGCCGACAAGTACACCGTCTCCAGAGCCATCGGCTCCCCATCCGCGAGCCGCAGACGGCGCAGCTCGATGAGCGGTTGCCCGACCGCACAGTCGAGGAGGTCGGCCAGGTCCGCCGGAGCCGCGACACTGCGCACGCCGAGCATGCGACTCCCCGGCCGCATTCCGCGCGAGAGCATCTCCTCGGAAAAGGAAGTCAACGCAAGTACCTGCTCGAGCTTCGGCCGGGCGACGAAGGTACCCTTTCCCTGCACCCGCTCGAGGCGACCGGCCAGGACGAGCTGATGCAACGCCTGGCGCACGGTCACACGACTGACACCGAAACGCCGCTCGAGCTCGCGCTCCGGCGGGATCGGCTCGCCTGGTCGCATCCCCGCGATCATCTCCTCGAGGACATGCTGGAGCTGTCGATACTTCGGAACCCCGTTGGAGGGATCGAACCAAGCGGCCACGTGCAACTCCACTACCACTGGCTGATCGCAACGACCGTTGTGGTTAGGATGTTATAACCAATCGCCCATCGCTGTCAAGCCCGTCAGAGCAGGCTCGGCTGGTGACGGAGTACCAGTGCTCACACGACATCACAACGGTCAGGCCAGAGGAGTCACCCTGCTACGCGGAAGAAATCGCTGTGGGACCACAACCGATGCGTGTCACTGCACCGTACCAAATCATGCGCCCCGGAGGAAAGAGAGGCAGCTAGTCCCCTACGATCTCACCCTGCCGCAACCCACAGACCAAGCGGCACCGAGTACGCAGGTCGGTGAGAGCCGAGCATCAACCGCAATTCGGGTAATCGTGGTGGGCATCGCTCGCTGCTCCTCTCGTCCATCGGTGACCCGGTACGATGCCGACCAACCCGTCGACCCGATGATCGCACAGCTGGGCGACACGGTGAAGCTCCGTCCCCCGGCGGTCGCCAGAATCGCGGTACGACGGTCACACGGAGCGATCGATCGAGTAGGATGACGCACAGTCACCAGTACGTAGTCCAGCCGGAGCAGGCCGGACGGTACATGGAGGGACACGTGGGCGGCAGGCAGACGCAACGGACGGGCCGGCGACCAGTCAGCTTCCTGGCCTTCCCGCGACTCCGGCTCGACCGGCGACCGCACCGACCTGGCTCCTGGCGGCTGACCGGTGAGGACGAAGCACGCATCCTGGAACCCCATCACCTCACCGTACGGGCCTGGACGACGGGTGCCGAACCGATCAGCGAGCTTCCGGCCGATCTCGAGACGACGACCGCACGGTGGATCGATATCGCCTCTCCGGACACGACGGCGGTGTCGCTCCTCCGTGACCAGTTCCATCTCGGCTCGCTCAGCGTCGAGCACCTGCTCCAGCCAGCCCGGATGCCGAAGCTCGATGTGCTACCGGACGGCGGCGCAGTCGCGATTCTTTTCCTGCTCCAGCTCGAGGAGGGAGACGAGCCGCGGATCCACGCGACACCCGTCGGCTTCCTGATCCGCGCGCGGTTCCTCCTCACGCTCCACCGCGGGCCGATCGCCTTCATCGAGCGCCGGCTTCAGGATGCACTGCACGACCCGACCGCCAACGGAATACGTCTGGCCGCGCTGGCGATCGACGCGCTGGTGGACGAGCATCTGACCGTGACGCTGCGGAGCGCCGAGCTGGCCGAGGAACTGGAGGAGCAACTCGACCCGGACAACGAGCTCGAGAGCCTGACCACGCTCGAGCGCTTGATCGTCCTGCGACGCGACCTCCTGGCGGTACGACGCCTGGGAGTAGCCCAGCAAGAGGTGATCCGTCGGCTCGCTCGCCTCTTCCCTGACGAGGCGGCGACACTCGAAGACGTGATCACCAACCAGCGCGAGGCGATCGAGACGGCCACGGCCGTGTGCGACTACATCGACGGGGCGATCGAGGCCTACCGGCTCCGGCGCGAGGCTCGCACGGAAATCGGGATCCGCCGCCTCACGGTACTCGCCAGCCTCTTCGGCGTCGTCTCGATCGTCATGGGGCTCTGGGGCGTCAATTTCGTCGGGATCCCCGGTTCCGAGAGCCGCTGGGGCTGGTTCGTGTTCGTCGGCGCCTTGTTCGTCCTGCTCGCGCTCAGCATCTGGTACGTGCGCCGGCGCGGACTGTGGTGAGACACCGCTGCTCCCAGCGGAGATGCGAGGCGAAGAGTCAACCAGGCCGCGATCCCGAACCGATCACCCCTGCCGGCGGCGAGCGAGGTCGCGCAGGTACTCCAGGACGGCCCGGTCGATCCAGTCGGCATCCAGCGGAATCCGCTCTTCGAAGTTCTCGTTCCCGATGAGCGTGGCATAGGCCCGGCGGGTCGCCTCGTCCCACTGGCCATGCACCGGTCCCTGGTAGTAGCCGAGGACGCGCATGAGCTCCTGGAGCTCGACGAGCAAGGCGCCTTCGAGCGGCAGGCGATCCTCCGGCGCCGGCTTCTCGAAATAGAGCCGCCAGATCCCGTACAGGCGCTGGAGTTCAGCGACCGGCTCGACGTGATCGTCGACTCGGAGATCGATGAAGCGGTCAGTGTATCCACCGTAGCCGCCGCGCTCCTTGACGACGAGCAGGGCTGCCGACTGTTTCCCCCGCCGGTCTCCACCCGCCGCATCGCCAGCAGCCAGTGCGGCCAGAAGGCGCACCGCGAGCGGGCCGTCCGTGGTCTCGAAGGCGTGGGCCATTGCATCGACGACCTCCGGGCCGGTGAGGATGTTGCCCTGGACGGCATAGCCCGGCCCGGTGCGACCACCGGCCCAAGCATGACACGCGCTGCCGGTAAAGGTCGCCGTCCCGCCGCGCGCATCGACGATGCCGACCTGGCGCAACTCGCGCTCCGGGTCGTCAGCGAGGAGACGAGCGAGCGTCTCACCAGCCGAATGGCCAGCTGCCATGAGTTCGAGTCCGGTCGGCCCGTAGGAGACGTTCGCATAGGACTGCGTGGCGACAGCACCGACGCCGGCACGCGCCCACGGGACGACAGCCCCGACGGCCAGGAACTTGGACGCGACCGCGACACCGAGTTCACCGGTCGCCAGATCGACCGCGACGATCGAGAACGTGGAGAGACACATCGGCACGCTCCTTTCCCTCCCTGCTCGCACCCACCGGAGAGGCCCGGCTGCGACCACCGGTTGCCCGTTCACCACCACGGCCGGACGAGGCGGAGTACGAGACCCTCGTGCTCCCAGGCGAGATACCCAAACCCGACCAGGAGCGCGATCGAGGCAGCCAGCTCGCGACGCGACCCGTCGAAGTCCGGCGTGGTCTCCACAGCACCGCCCGCCGAGCGACGTTGCCCGGCGGCCGCTTCATTCGCTGCCTCGAGCCAGGTCTCGGCGAGCGCGAACGGCGTCCACTCCGCTCGCTCGGCGAACCGCTCGGCCAGCCAGCAGACGACCGGATGCTGCGCGAGCAGCGAAGCGAGGAGCGACGGGTCCTCCACAAACGCGAACGTCGCCTCGGTGACCCGGAATTTCCGACCACTTTTCGCTCGCTCGCTCCGCGACCGCTCCTCACGCGCGAAGTCCGCGACGTACGGGCACCGCGCGACGAGCGCGCAGTCGTGCTCGACACAGGACGGGATCCGCTGCCGAAGCGCGACGAGCAGACCGACCCGGCCGAGGACGAGCAGGACGCCGCTCGGAATCGCGCCGGGCTCCCCGAGTTCCGCCTGGTGCACGCAGAGCACTGTACCCTGGCGGAGTCCGGCCAGTCGCTGGGCCAGTTCCTCCGGAGAGAGCACCAGCGTGTCAACACGCATCACTCGACTCCGAACGGTATAGGTCGCGCGTCGGGACGATGCGCGCCTGGCCATGGGCTGCCAGCTCGTCCAGGCGCGCGAAGACGCGACGGAAGCGCTCGCGCGCTTCGGCTTCCTCCGGGGTACGCTCGGGCGCAGTGAACGTCGTCCGGTCACCGACGAGGACGAGGAGCGAACGGGCCCGGCTGAGCGCGACGTTGAGACGACGCCACTCGGCGTGGAGTGGGCCGATCACCCCTTCCGCGTTGCTGTTGACCAGGCTCACCACGACGATCTCGCGCTCACCACCCTGGAAGCGATCAACCGTATCGACGCGCACCGCACCGAGCGCCGGATGCGCCCGGGCCAGTCGCTGGCGGAGCAACGTGTTCTGCCGCCGGTAGGGCGAGATGACGCCGATCTGCTCGACCACCTCCCCGTGCACCTGCTCGGGAAGGCCGCGCACGAACTCGGCCAGGAGCTGAGCGACGAGCTCGGCTTCACGCTCGTTGGTTCGTCCCTCGTCCTCGGCGGCGAAGACGGCACCGCTGTCGCGCGCGAGCGGGTCGTCGCTGGTATCGAGGTAGAGCACCGGCGGACTCTGCCCGACGAGCCCGGGCGGTGGCGTAGCACCCAGTTCGGCCAGCCACTGGGCAAGACGCCGCTCGGCGACCCGCTCGTCGGCTGGACGGAGCACGTCTTCGTAGAACGCGTGGCTCACCAGCGTGCAGATCGGTTCGTTCATCCGGTATTGCTCGGTCAGACGCACGCAGGCCTCCGGGAAGAGGCGGTGCAGGCGCTCGAACAGCGATGTCCGCAGGCTGTCGCTCGGGCGGATACCGAGTCGCTGGAGATCGTCCCAGTAAGGGGGCGGATCGAGCGTGGTGACGACCGGCGGCAACTGGTTCTCGTCACCGACCAGAACCAGACGGCCGCGATACCCGAAGGGAAGGCGGCGCAAGGCCTGGAGACAGGCCGGCTCGGTCGCCTGGCCGGCCTCGTCGACGATAACGGTCTCGAAGGTGATGCCGCGGAGTTCGACCGCATCGGCCGAGCCGAGCGTGGCGACGAACACGGCCGCGTGGTCGCGGATGACTTGCGCCTTGCGACTGGAAGCCAGCAGCTCCTCGATCGCCGCTTCGTCGTCCGGTGGCAGGTCGCGGTGCTGACGCGCCGAGAGGCCGGCGAGCGCCGGCAGCGTCTGGCGCGCGACCGTCTCTTCCATATCCTCGCGCTCGCTGCCGACACGGACGAGGAAGGGGAGCACCTCGGGCGCCGACTGGGCGATCTTGAGCACTACCTCGTTCGCGGCCCGGTGCGTGTTGGTGAGAACGAGCACCGGTCGCCGCTCGGGTGGGCGTACCGGATCGAGCAGCTGCCGAGCGAGGAGCCCACGCACCATGGCCGCGATGAGCGCCGTCTTGCCGGTGCCCGGCGGCCCCTGCACGAGTAGGAGCTCGCCGGGCTGGAGCGCGAGCGCGGCAGCGAGCGCCCGGCGCTGCGAGACGTTCAGCCCTCCGGCGAGCCAGGTCGGGAGCGCACCGTCGGTGCGGGGCGGTGCCGGCGGGCGGAGACCGAGGATCGTCTGGGTCAGGGTCGGGAGTTCTCGCCAGTGCAGTGCGCGACCGCGCGCCGGTGCTGCCGCCAGCGAGGAAACGTAGAAATCGGCCAGCCCCTCGAGCTGCCAGGCCCGCATGTCGAAGCCAGTGAGCTGGTCGACGCGATAGAGCGGGTCATGTCCAGCCGGAGCCAGCGGGACGCGGTCGCGCAGTTCGATCACGATGTGGTACTCGCCGAGCTCGACGACGCGCCCTTCGACCGAAAAGAGCTCGCCGGGGCGCGGGATCCGGGCGAGGACACCGTCCGGCCACTGTGGAGTCACCAGCACGGTGTCTTCCTCGCGGATTCGCGTATCCAGCCGGCGCCCAGGACGTTCGAGCGTGACGAAGCGGTCGTCCTGGTGGGCCAGGCGGAGGTCGCAGAGCGTGATCCCCTCGTTCTCGAGCGCGAGCGGTGGCGTGTGGACGAGGTGGAAGAGCCGTTCACGCTCGGCGTGCTCCTCGGCCTTGAGCTGACGGTGGAACCAGACCCAGTAGGAGAAGAGTGCTGGCGGTGCGTAGCGGAAGAGGCCATCGAGTGCCCGCCCCTCGCGGTCACGGCTCTGCCGGCACACCTGGCGGGTCCGGGCTGGACAAGGCGTGCAGGGCGGAGACTCGCTCAGGAGATCGAACTGGCCGACCACAGCTGGAAGTCGCCAGTTCTGCGTTGCCTGATCGAGCCGGTAGCGGTCGTACCCAGTGAAGAGGCCACTGGCAACGCAGTAGAAGACGTTCCGGGCCTGAGCGACGAGGTCGACGACGCGCTCGTCGCGACGCGTGAGGTCGAGGCGAAGCCGTTGGACGATCGGATGCTGGTCGAGCGGCAGGGGCCTGATGCGCTCGTTCTCGACCAGCTCGACGACCGCATCCACCGCAGCGAAGCCGATGCTCTGCAGGAGTTCCCGGTAGGCGAGCGCCTGCAGGCCTCCCGGGAAGCTCGAACCAGTGAACGGGTCACGCTCGCCGAACCCAGCGCGCGTCTTGACCTCGGCCACGCGGATCGGGGCGGTCGGCTGGCGCGGCACCTCGACCCGATCGGCCCGACCGGAGAGACCCCGCGTGGCGGAGTAGAAGAGGCGCTCGAAGTAGAGCTCGGCCGCCGGCTCACCGGTCGCGGCGAGGCTCGTGATCTGTTCCACGATCGTGCCGGCGGCAGCGAACGACGTGCGCACGTCCTTCGGCACGTCACCATCCCGCGTCTCCTTGAGGGAGAGCAGCACCTGTATCGACCGCGTCCACTCGTTCCAGACGCCGCTGCGGTAGGCATCGGCTGCACGCTCCGCATCGCCCGTCTCGAGGTACGCGGAGAGCGCACGGCGGTAACCCGCGTGGATCGCCCGGCCGCGGACATCGCTCGGCTGCGACGTGCGCTCACGGTAGTCGCGCGGCAGCCCGAAGAACCGCTGGAAAAAGACCTGGAGAGGACAGTTGTAGAGCTGCTCGACCAGACTTCCGGTCACCGTGTACTCGGGCGCGACGATGAACTTGAGCAACACCACGCGCCGCAACCCACTCGGGAACACCGCCCAGACCGCCTTCAGCACCTGGAGGCGAAGTGGTTCGGTGATACCACGGAGCCGGCGGGCCTCGAGAACATGCCAGAGCACCGGGAAGTAGTGCGAGAAGGGGTTGGTCGCCGTGCAGCCGGGATACCACTCGTTGCTGTAGACAGCACAGAGACCGAGCGAGCGCTGCTCTTCGGTCATCGCCCGCAGCACGATCGTGCGGCGGTCGCTAGCGTCGTCGAGCCGCTCGACGAGAACCGGGACATCGAGCCACTGGGGTTGGCCAGGCACAGTCTGGAGCGTGCGCCAGGCTGCGAGCGTCCGGTCGTCCACCGGGCGGATCGTCTCGTCAGCCATCGGCGGCCTCCCTGGGCGACGCCATTTCCGGCACGTAGAGCGCGAGCGCGAAGCGGTGCGTGGCGGTGAGCGCGTCCTCGCCCCACGCGGCAGTGAGCGCAGCGGCGAGCGCGCGGAAGAGGTCGCGCGGCGAGGCTGCACTCGCCAGCTGCCGGGGCTCCTCGTCCTCGACAGTACCAGCGAGCAGCGCGAAGACAGCCCGCGCCCGGCGCACGAGCGTACCCAGCCCGTCCGGATCGTCGTCCGGTGCGTCGAGCCCGGCCCGGCTGGCCAGCCGGAGCAGCCAGGCGAGCACCGTCTCCGTCCCTTCGCCCCGGATCAAGGCGACACGCGCCCGCAGGAGCGCCCAGACGCACCAGGTGCGATCGTCCTCGGCCGCCTCGCGCCAGGCATTCCCGAGCCGTTCCGCTTCGGCTGCGTAGAAGTCGCGTTCGGCTGGCGGGAGCTGGTCGAGCGTCACGAGAAGGTCGCGCACGATCCGGACAGCTGGGAGCGACCGGTGCTTCTTCCTGTCACCATCCTCGCCGGGGACGAGCTGGAGCAGATCGCTGACGAGCCGGTGGAGCGCCCAGCCGAGCGCTACCCGCTGCTGGTTTTCGGGAAACCGTGCCAGGCGAGCGGCTCGCTCGAGCGCATCCGCCGCTGCCCGGAGATCCCAGACGGCGAGGAAACGGTAGGCGCTCGCCAGTTCGTCACGGGCGAGATCCTCGGCCGGGGCCAGCAGCTTCTCGTCGAACCGGAGGAGCGCGCCGAGCCGTTCGGCGACCAGCGCGACGATCGCACCTTCGCGCAGTGCCTCGCTGACGAGCTGTACCGGCTTGGGGACGACGACCGGATCCTCACCGGCGAACCGCTGCTTCCGGAGCTCGTCGACCCGTTCGGACACGACCGCGAGCAGCCGTTCGGTCTCCTCGCGATCGGCCACCTGTTCGGGCTTTTCAGGCGACGGTACCGGTGGAATCGGCCGGACGGCCATTGCCTCGATCCTCACTCGCGCGACGAACCTCGGCAGCGATCGTAGCGGAGGGAAGGGCACGCTGTCCAGCCACTGGCCAGGCGGAACGAGCAGACTGCCCGACGGGGCGGGAACACTGCGACGGTCGACGCATACGCTCGCAGCGCACCGACGGGTGCTTCGGGGGAGGGTGACCGGCTGCCACCTGGCCGGCGGCTGGCGTTATACTCGAGCCCCAAGAGGCGACTGCGGGCTAGTGCACATGAGGGCAGAGCTGCCGGTGACGGCGGGCGATGGATGGGGAGCAGCGGGCACGAGGGGGTACAGCATGGCTGAGCAGCTCGTTCACCCGACGCCGATGCGTGGCGTGCCGCAGCCGAGGCGCGAGGACGTGCTCGGACAACCGCGCCTCACGGTTCTGGATCATCCCCTGGTGACCGCCCTGCTGACGGTCGCCCGGGACGAGCGCACACCACCAGCCGAGTTCGAGCGCGTGCTCCACGAGCTGACACGCTTTTTGCTCTACGAGGCGTTGCGTGCCGAACCGCTCGAGACGTTCCGCGTCCCCTCGCCGACCGGCAAGGAAGCCGATGGTGGCGCGATCCGGGCCGGGCTGGCGGTACTGGCGATCCTGCGGGCAGGGCTCGGGATGCTCGCACCGGTGCGGCAGCTCATCCCGGCAGCGCCGATCTATCTCGTCGGCGCCCGGCGCGACGAGGAGACGCTGCGCTCGACGATCTACTACAAGAAGCTTCCCGGGCGGTTCGACGTGCTCCGGCACGTGGTGATCGTCGACCCGATGCTGGCGACCGGCGGCTCGGCTGTCGCGACGGTCGAGCTCCTGCGGCAGACCTACAGCGGGCCGATTTCCTTCCTCGGCATCATCGGCGCCCCGTACGGCGTCCAGCACCTGCTCGATGCCGACCCGGCTGTCCACATCTACCTCGCTGCGCTCGACGAGCGGCTGGACGACCGTGGCTTCATCGTACCGGGGCTGGGCGATGCCGGCGACCGACTCTTCGGCACGCACTGATACCCCCACGGCGAGTCGCCTTCCGACCGGGAGCACGAGACGCGTGGCACGAGGAGACCAGCGGGAACGAGCCTCTCGCAAGCAGGTGGCCAGGCTCCTGCTGTGGATCGTCCTCGTCCTCGCGACCGCGAGCCCGCTCACTGACCCCAGCCTGGTCCAGGCGGAGCCCACTGTCCCACCCGGACCGCTCGCCGCCGAGTGGGGAGTCGCGATCGACCCGATCCAGTGTCCGGTCGCGCGCACGGGCACACTGCGTGCCTCGTGCCTGGAGCGCGTACCGGCCGACCAGGAAGCGATCGCACCGGACGGCACGTGGTGGCGCTTGCGCTTCGCCGACAGCGCGCACGCAGCCGACTGGGTTGCACGGTTGTTCTGGTCGCCCGGCATCCGCGAACTCGAACCGGCCGTGCGACTCAGCTACCAATGGATGCCGGGTGATCCGCTGGTCGCCCAACAGGACTGGCTCAGGGTAGCTGGCTTCCCGAACGCCTGGGACGACACGATCGGGCGCGTGGACGTCGTGGTGGCGGTGATCGATTCCGGCGTCGCAGCGTCCCATCCTGATCTGGCCGGCAAGCTCCTCCCTGGCTACGACTACCTGCACCGCGACAGCGAGCCGGACGACGAGGTAGGGCACGGGACAGCAGTCGCCGGGATCATCGCCGCAGCAGCCGACGGCCAAGGGATCACGGGCGGTGCGCCAGGTGTCCGCCTCCTGCCGCTCAAGGTCGGCGACCAGTCCGGTGCCAGCTCGCTGCTCATCGCTGAGGCGATCTACGGAGCGATCGAGCGGGGCGCACAGGTGATCAACTTGAGTCTCGGTGCCGATACACCGAGCGCGACGCTGGAACGCGCGATCGAGCAGGCCTACGACCAGGGCATCGTGGTCGTCGCAGCCGCTGGGAATACACCGGACGCGGTCACCTTTCCGGCCAGTTACCCGGAGGTGATCGCCGTGGGAGGTGCGACAGCCGACGGCAAGCGGCTGGCGAGCTTCAGCTCGCGGCTGACGCGCGTCGACCTCATCGCCCCAGCCGAGAACGTGCTCACGACCAGCTGGGACGGTCAGGAGCCCGGCTGGGAACCACGCACCGGCACCTCGTTCGCCGCACCGATCGTCAGCGCGGCCGCAGCCCTGGTCCGCTCGATCGCCCCAGACAGCAGCGTCGAGTGGGTGCGTCAAGCACTGCGCGAGACGGCACAGCCACTCGACCCGCCCGGGCAACCGGGAGCCGGGAGCGGCCTGCTCTCGGCCAGCGGGGCAGTCGAGCGCGCCGTGCTCCGCCGCTTCGCCCAGGCCTGGCAACGGGCCGATCTCCCGGTGGCGGCCGGGCAAGCGACCCGTTCCTGGTTGTGGGGACCCAGCGCCTTCGCGGTCGGGCGCGAGCCGTACGCCGAGACGCACGCCGGAACGCGCGCGGTCGCCTACTTCGACAAGGCAAGGCTGGAACTGACCGACCCCGACAAGCCGCCGAGCGACCCCTGGTCGGTAACGTCGGGACTCCTGGCGAAAGAACTCATCACTGGTCTCGAGCAGGTCGGTGACGCGACCTTCGTCCCGCGCCAGCCAGCTGCGGTGCCCGTGGCCGGCGACCCCGACGACCCGAACGGGCCGACCTACGCCACGCTGGCCGCAGTGCTCGGCGCACCGCCATCCGGTGAAGGCGAGACGATCGTGCAGACGATCGACCGGGCAGGTCGGATCGGCAGCGACGAGCGACTGGCCGGGTACGACGCCCGCGCTGGGCCGCTGGTACCGGAAACCGGCCACCGGGTCGCCTCCGTGTTCTGGGAGTTCCTGCAGCGCACGGACGTGGTGTACGAAGCGGGAGGCTTCACGGCCGACCGGCTGTTCTGGCCGCTCTTCGCCGTCACCGGTTTCCCGATCACCGAGGCCTACTGGACACGCGCCAAGGTCGGGGGGATCGAACGGGACGTCCTGGTCCAGTGCTTCGAACGGCGCTGCCTGACCTACACGCCGGACAACCCACCCGGCTGGCGCGTCGAGCTCGGCAACGTCGGACAACACTACTACCGGTGGCGCTACGGCACGGTGCCGACCGGCCCAGTCGCGAACGACCCTGTGGCACTGGCGCCGGTGGACGGTGGCGGGCGCGGCTGAACGGGCGTAGACTGTCCCCCGGTCGGCCCGGCCCAGCAGGGGCCGGTGCCGATCGAGGGGAGTACGGGGGACAGTGCGACCTGGTACGAGCGCGCCGCCGGGCGGTGTTGTACAGGGCAGCGCACCGAACTGGCAGCGGACACTCGCTGCACTCTGGCTCGCGCAAACGCTGACGATCATCGGGTTCAGCCTGCGGACACCCTTCCTACCGTTCTTCGTCGCCGAACTCGGTGCGCGGGATCTCCGATCGCAGGTGCTCTGGGCCGGGGCGATCAATGCGGGGGGCGCAGCGGTGATGGCGATCACCGCGCCGTTGTGGGGCGCACTGGCCGACCGCTACGGGCGCAAGCTGATGGTCTTGCGGGCAATGTTCGCCGGTTCGCTCACGATCGGCCTGATGGCATTGGCCACCAGCCCTTGGCAGCTGTTCGTTCTGCGGCTCGTCGAGGGAGGCTTCACTGGCACGGTCACCGCGTCGACGACGCTGGCCGCCTCGACCGTCCCGAAGGAGCGGCTCGGCTTCGGACTCGGCCTGATGCAGATGGCCGTCTTCTCGGGATCAGCGATCGGCCCGCTGCTCGGCGGGGTACTGGCCGACCAGATCGGCTACCGGGCGACCTTCGCCCTGGCTGGGAGCCTCCTGCTCGTCTCGGCGTTGCTCGTCTTCTTCCTCGTCGAAGAGCGGTTCGAGCCGCCACCGCGCCGGAAAGGTCGGCGCACAGGCGGGAGCGACACCTTGCGGCTGCTGCTCGCCCCGGCGCTCCTGGGGATCGTCGTGAGCCTGTTCGCCCTGCGCGCTGCCAGCATGGCGCTGCAACCGATCGTCCCGCTCCTCGTCGAGCAACTGGCCGGGGACTCCCAGGCCGTGAACTCCCTGGCGGGGCTGGCGATGGGGGTGAGCGGAATCACCAGCGCGATCGCGTCGGTCGGACTGGGGCGGCTGAGCGACCGGATCGGCCAGCGGCCGCTGCTCCTCGCCAGCGGCGCACTGGCGGCCGCGACGTTCCTACCGCTCGCGCTCACCCGCGAGGTCTGGCAGGTCATCGTGCTGCAGGCACTCTTCGGCATCGCCTCCGGTGGCATGTTGCCGACCGCGAACGCGCTCGTCGCACGCCTTACGCCTGAGGAACGCCGCGGCACGGTCTACGGGTTCACGACGACAGCCTCGTCGCTCGGCGCGTTCGTCGGCCCGCTGGGCGGCACGGCACTCGCAGCGGCGCTGGGCCTGCACGCACCGTTCGTCGCGATCGGGCTGGCGCTCGCCGCGACGATCGCCTGGGTCTGGCGGACGCTCCCACCGGAGGGAAGCAGCGAGCCACAGGCCGCGCCCGAGCCCGGGCGCGACTGAACTGCCGGCACCACCGCGCCTCCCGTACCCAGAAGACAGAACGGCTCCCGCCCCACGCATCCCAGCGCCACAGCGGCGACGCGCACGAACCGACCACCAGCTGGCTCCTCGCCCAGCCAGGATACCCCGCGCTCCGGTTGCCGGAACGGCAGCGAGCATGGTATGGTTCCGGCAACCGACCGACTGCCCGGAAGGGACGTCCGCGATGACCCGCATCCTGCTCCTGGCGGACGAGGCGCTCGGCTGGCAGGACCTGGCACGCCAGCTCCGCACCTGCCCGGGCGTGACCGCCGTCCAGCTCACCCACGACCGTGCCACCGCGCTGGCACTCCTTGCCCACTTCCAGCCCGACCTCCTCGTCCTCGGGAGCGACCA